>OLNX01001283.1_pt1 | contig 21970 bp, 27 predicted proteins | sample 1672611 | NCBI WGS metagenome assembly OLNX01 (sample SAMEA3136705, study PRJEB25190) | human gut metagenome | reverse complement strand
TAGCGGTTAAAACCGCACTTGCGGCGGTTGAGGGGTCGGAGAAATACGACAAATTGTTTGCGGCGGTAAAAGAAACATTAAAAGGAAAGGTGGAAGAAATATGACGGTGCAGGAATTACAAGAATTTGCGAACGAATTAATTGAAGTTGGCAAGGGCAGTTATACAGTGTTGGCGGATGAAGGTTATTCATATGTAACCAAAGACAGTATAGAAGTCGACGACAAGGAAAAAGAAATCACAATATACGGTAAAGAAATCACAATATATTGAAAGAGAGGAAAAAAGAAATTTATAGCGGTTAAAACCGCACTTGCGGCGGTTGAGGGGTCGGAGAAATACGACAAATTATTTGCGGCGGTAAAAGAAACGTTAAAAGGAAAGGTGGAAGAAATATGAATCGAAAAGAAACAACCGAGTTTTTGAGTAATTTACTCATTGAAAGATTATCGGGTAGGGGTAAATACTACGCAAGCGAAGTTACACTTGATTATAGTGGTGGAAAAGGCGAAAAAAAACGTGTTGATTTTATACAATTCGTGCCAAAAAATCAAAGCACGAGTGGAATTGAAAAAGGCGAGTTTGTTTTTTACGAAATCAAGAGTTGCAAGGCTGATTACCATAGCGGCAACGGCTTAAATTTTGGTGGTGACAGAAATTATGTTGTCACAACAATGGAAACATATAAACAAATTAGGCGTGAAGTGCCATGGAGCGTAGGGGTATATGTGGCGTGCCCCGAGAGCAGAGAACCCACAGATGAGTTTAAAAGTCCGACACCAATAGATGATAAAACGGTAGATTGGACGTTGAAAATTGCAACAGTGGCACACCCAAAGGACCGTCAAAGGTCAATGTCGCAGTTATTATTTTATATGCTAAGGTCGGGAAAGTGAGGAAAAATAAATGAAAAGAAGATTTATAAAAATAATTGGAATATTGATGATGTTTTGTGTAGTAGTAATGCTGACGGCGTGTTCAGAGGCGGAAATGGTAAATTACAATATGTCAAAACAGGCAGACTATTTTGAATGTGAACGGAAAATCACCGTTTACAATGCACGAACAGATAATATCGTGCTTGAGGCGGAAGGATATATGAGTATATCCAATAATGCAAATAACGAATTAGTAATTACGGTTAAAACGGGCGAGAATTCGTATAAAAAGAATTACGTGTATTTAAACGAATACACAATGTATGCGGTTGAAGATATTACGGGGACGCATACAGACCCGTATCACTATAAGCTATACTGGCACACGCGAGAGGGCGTGAGCATTGAGGCAAAATAGCGAGGAGTGATAAAAATGAGAAAAACACGTTGTGCGGTGTGCGGTCATTTAATGATTGTACATATCGACGAAAAAACAGATAAACCGTTTCCGATACAACTTTGCTCCGGCAAATGCGTTGCGGCGGCATGGAATACGGTTACAACGGCAATAAAAAACGGCGTGCGTCCAAAATGGGCGACCACGCCGCCAAAAAAGAAACCGACGAAATAATAAAAAAATCAAGAAAGGCAAGTGATAATTATGAAAAAGAAAATTTGTGCGGTATTAGCAATTACAATGATGTTGGCATTGACAGGTTGTCAGTCAACAACAAAAAATCTCGGTGGTTCTACAACAATAGAATTAGAACCGAACCAAAAGTTAGAAGAAATTACGTGGAAAAACGATTCACTATGGTATCTTACCCGACCAATGACCGACGCAGATAGTGCGGAAACGCACACATTTAAAGAATCATCGAATTTTGGAATAATTGAGGGTACAGTTACGATTATCGAAAAAAGACAGGAGGAATAAGCGAATGAGAAAATATAAATCAAAGTACGGAAAACCGTACATACGTCGTCTGAAAGCAGGCGATTTAAAGAAAATTCGCAATGCCGGAGGATTGTGGGCGATTATGTGCAGATGGATTATAGATTCAGCGCGCAAGAGAAACAAACAAGTATATGTACTGACACTGTTCGGTATCAATAATATTATAAATATTGACTATGACAAAACGATATTGAAAGAACTTTTTACAGAGCCGGAAATAACAAACAAAGAATACAACAAGATATGCAATAGATATAAAAATACGGCTCAAATGGATATACAATGTAGAAGGGCAATAAGAAGAACAACAATCCAAACAGACCGAGAGGTAAAGGCTATACAACAGTTGGGAATTGTGGCGGCACGAGCGACAAAAGAAATAGCAGGGTTGAAAGGGGTACAAAAATGAACAGACATGAAAAAGAAAAATTTATAGCAGAAAAAAACAACGAAATAAATAATATTTTTGAAGAACTCACAAAAAGCAAAGAGCCACATAAAGAATTTGCGAAAGCAAAGAAAAAGTTTATGGAAGTACAACCCGAATTAATGAAAAGTTATGTGTCCGAATTAGAGGACGTTATAAATCCGATGAATGAAACGGTAAAAGTTCCGTTAGCGGCGGCATTAACGCTTGTTGCAGACTTAATAAAACAAGATATGTCATTTACAGATAAGAGAATGATAGACGTGTTGTGTTTTATAAATGCAGCACAATTAGAGGCGGACGAGGAGGAAAAGCATTGAAAAGATTAATCAATCCAAACCGCCGGCAGAAACTATTTCTTGCCGAACACGGTTTAAAATCGGAAAATTGGAAAATCGAAAAGGAAACACCGGAATATTTGTATGTAGTCAGTAAAAACGGACAACACAGGCTGTTAAACAAAAACTAAAAATCGCAATCGATTACGGAACAGGGGGCATATCATTGACGCAAAAAGAATTACAGGAATACAGAAAAATAATGCGAAATGCAGAGAGTATTGAATATCAAATACAGAAATTGCAGTCGCAAATCAATAAAGTGACGGCAATAGTCAATGATATGCCACGCGGCGGAAAGTCAACCGATAAATCCGAATTGATTTGCAAATTGATTGATTTACAGGAACAATATAAAACAGAATATTCAACGGCGGCGGAAAAGTTGAAAACAATCGAAACTGCGATTGCGAAGTTGTCGGATCCACAGGAACAGGCGGTACTGCGATATAAATACATATTAGGACTGAATGAAAACAAGATATGTCAGAGAATGCACTATGAACGTTCCCGAATATATCAAATACATAAATCAGCATTAAAAAAAATTGCGAATTTTTAAAAGAGTGGACTAAAATGGACTATATTCTGTGGTATTATGATAACGTGAAGAAATTCACAATAGGGTTTTCTCCTTTTTTTCTTCTATCAATCGAGAACCGCCGTAGCGTGTAAACGGCGGTTTTTGATTGCGAGAAAATCCCAATCAATTACGAAAGGCGGACGGAACATTGAAAATTGTAAATAAAAATATTTCGGATATAAAACCATATGAAAACAATCCACGCATTAACGTTGACAGCGTGGATAAAGTGGCGAACAGTATCAAAGAATTTGGATACAGAGTGCCAATCATCATAGATAAAAACAATGTAATCGTTGCAGGACACACACGTTTACTTGCGGCGGAAAAGTTGGGTATAACGGAAATACCGTGTATAGTCGCAGATGATTTAACAGAACAGCAAATCAATGCGTTCCGTTTGGTTGATAATAAAACAACTGAATTTTCAGACTGGGACTATGAAAAATTGAAAGAAGAACTGTATGCGTTAGATATGGATTTATCGGAATACGGTTTTGAAAAAATCAGCGAAGAATTTAAAGAGGCATTGGACAACACATCAAAAGAACTGTCGGCAGATGAATATAACGACGATAACTTTGAGTGCACCTGTCCACGTTGCGGGTTTAAATTTAACAGGTGATGAATATGTGGAAATGGAAACTACGTGATATAAACCGTGTACAGAAAAATGGATTGAATGTGTTCAGTTGTTTTTCCTGCGGCGGTGGGTCAACAATGGGATATAAATTAGCCGGATATACGGTGTTAGGCAACTGCGAAATTGATGAAAAAATAAATAAAATGTATGTTGCAAATCATCACCCAAAATACAACTATCGTATGGATATACGACAATTCAAAAAATATGCGAATATTTCTGATGAACTGTATCAGTTGGATATATTGGACGGTTCACCGCCTTGCAGTACATTTTCTATCGCAGGTGATAGAGAAAAGGCGTGGGGCAAAACAAAAGTGTTCCGAGAGGGTCAGTCAGCACAAACGTTGGACGACCTGTTTTTTGAATTTATCGACGTGGCCGAAAGGCTAAAACCGAAAGTGATTGTAGCCGAAAATGTCAAAGGGATTGTACAGGGAAATGCAAAGGGTTATGTCAATGAGATTATAAAACGATTATCGTCAATCGGATATGATACGCAGATATTTTTATTAAATGCTGCGTTTATGGGTGTACCGCAACGACGTGAACGTGTGTTTTTTATATCACGTCGGAAAGATTTGAAGTTTGGTAAACTGTCACTGAATTTTAATGACAAACCGATAATGTTCGGCGAAATCAGCGACGGTAACGGCAGACCGATAAATACATCAACATTACTGTATAAACGTTGGCAACACCGACGACCGAATGACCGAAGTATCGGAAACATAAACGAACGGCTGACGGGCAAAGACAGTAATTTCGGTACACAGATATGTCACGCACAACGCGTGGCAAGTACATTGGTGTCGGGCGGTGCGTATGTCTACTATGAAAAACCGTGTTATATATCCGATATGGATATGATACATATGCAGACGTTTCCCGAAGATTATAATTTTATGGGACAGTCGGTACAGTATGTATGCGGAATGTCTGTTCCACCGTTGATGATGAAACGAATTGCAGAACAAATTTATCTGCAATGGTTTAACAAATAAAAAAGACGTGAGGTGCGGCAACACCTCACGCCATACATCAGAGCCATACCTCTGATGCAGATAGTTTATATATTCGCGAACATTAACTATCTGCATTATTATATTACAAAAAAAGAGGGTTTTCAAGTGTATAATGATGTAAATGAGCAAATAAAAAATGCCTTGTTGAAACGTGCAACAGGGTATGAAGTAGAGGAAAAAGAAATAATCATTGACAAAAATAAAAAAGACACAGGCAAAGTCAAGGTCATAAAGAAACATATTCCACCTGATGTAAATGCAATCAAAACTGTTCGGAATATGTTGGAAAGGGGACAATGGAAATGAGAAAAAGCTGTCCGTACTGCGGACGTATTCACGACGTTATGTACAAATGCCCACAGGCAAAGCATAGGCAGAGCCGGAATAAAAAAACGTATGAATATGACAGATACAGAAATACAATTTCGTGGCAACGCAAACGCGACGAAATAAAAGAACGTGATATGAATATGTGTCAAATATGTGTGCGTGGATTGTATAAATACGGCGCACGTCAATACAATACGAACGGTATCAGTGTTCATCACATTGTGCCACTAAAAGACAATTACGAACTGCGTGATGAAAACAGTAACTTAATCAGCCTTTGTGAATGTCACCATAAAATGGCAGACAGCGGCGAAATTCCGAAAAAAGTATTGCAGAAAATCGCATTGGAGCAGGAACAGACACCCCCCGGCCATTAGAATTTTTTCGGCTGGGGGATTTGTACAGGAAACAAGGGGTATAAGCACGCAAAAAATTCCCAAAATGAAATTTTAAAATTGAAATTCAAAAAATACGAGAGGTGAGGGAGGTATGGCACGACCGGCGAAATCGGTAAAAACACAATCACGACACAACACAAAATCGGAAGAAAAACAACGTCAAGAAGTCGAAGAAAAAATTCGCGGGAAAGCTGATAACCTCCGACCTCCGACGTATTTATCAAACAATCAAAAAAAGATTTTCCGAAAGATAAAAAAGGAATTGGACGAGAGCGGAATTTTGAGTAATTTGGACGTGTATATTTTAACTCAATTTTCTATTGCAGTTGACCGATTACAGGATATAGAACGCAAAATAAATGATGATTTTTCATTGATTTTTAATAAAGATTTTATGGCAAGTAAGGACAAATACACAAAAGATTTGTACCGTTGTTGTAATGAATTGTGTCTGTCACCGCAGGCACGAGCAAAGATAGGCAGTTTAAATTTAACGGCGAGCAAAAACAAAGAGGACCCGCTGTTAAATGCACTGAAAGAGGCGAACGAATATGATGGATAGAGAACACAAAGCGTATAGATATGCGCAAGACGTTTGCGACGGAAAAATCAACGCGCCGAAATACGTCAAACTGCAATGCAAAGAATTTTTGCAAATTGCAGATGAGCAAGACAACGAGTTTTGCATATCAAAGAAAAAAGTTCAACTGATAGACAAACTATTAAAATTAATGATTATGCCGTCGGGAATGGCAAAAAATCAAACTGTATACGAAAGTCTTGCGGGTTTTCAGTTTTTTCTGATTATCTCGGTATTGTGTACGGTATACAGGGGAAATAAAAATAAACGAAAATATGAAACAGCATTATTGGAAATATGCCGAAAGAACGGTAAGACAATTATTATCGGCGTCATTTTCATACTGCTGTTTTTTTGTGAACCGAAATTTTCAAAGTTCTATTCGGTCGCACCGGACGGAACATTGTCAAGAGAAGTGAAAACGGCAATCCGAGAGATTATATTGTCAAGTCCTGCATTAATGGATAGGTTCAAAATTCGTAGGGATGATATTAAATGTCTGCTGAATGAGAATGTATATATCCCGTTGAACTATTCCAACTCAAGACTTGACGGACGTCTGCCAAACGCATTTTTGGCGGACGAAGTGGGAGCATTACCGAACCCGTATGCGATTGAGGCAATGCGTTCAGGACAGTTGACAATACTGAATAAATTAGGCTGTATCATTAGCACTAAATACCCGACGTTCGATAATCCGTTCGAGGACGAAGTACAGTATGCAAAAAACGTTTTGGACGGAGTAATCAATGACAACAAAGTTTTTGCGTTGCTGTATGAACCGGACAACACCAAAGAAGATGAATGGATGAGGGACGACGGAATATTGGAGCAGTCCAATCCGTTAGCGTTAGAAATCCCAAGCATAATGAAAGATTTGAAAGACAACAGGGAACGTGCTATACAAATGCCGAGCCGCCGTGAAAATTTTGTTACAAAGCACTGCAACATAATTTATCAAGGAATAGGAACTGAAAGCTATATTGACGTTGCAGACGTAAAGGCGTGTCGATTAGAGAACGGCGAGATTGATTGGACCGGATTAGACGTTTATATTGGTGTCGATTTGGCGGAAACAACAGATAACTGTGCCGTTGTAATGGTGGCATATGTTGACGGAGTGGTTTATTGCGAGCCACTGGCATTTATACCCGAGGCACGGACAGACGAAAAAAGTGCGACGGAACGTGTGGATTACAGGCATTTTATAAAACAAATGCAGTGCGTGGCGTGCGGTGACAGAGTTGTCGATTACGCGGTTATTGAAGAATATGTAATGAAGATTGAAGAACAGTACGGCGTCAAAATCATTGATATTGGATATGACCGACGCAATGCAATGTCATCGGCACAAAAATGGGAGCGTGCCGGCTATAACGTGACGGAAGTAGAGCAACACTCACGAACTTTGCACGCACCGACAAAACTGTTAAAGGAATGTATTTTAAACCACCAATTTTTATACAAGGCAAACGAATTGTACGAAATCAATTACCAAAATGCAAAATGTACAGAAGATACGAACAAAAACAAGTACGTCAATAAAAAACGTTCTGCGGGCAAGGTTGATATGGTTGTCGCTACAATCATAGCCGTGTACATAATGCAACAACACGAAATTTTCGACACCGGATTAGATTGGGGCATACAAACAGCATAAGGGAGTGAAAGAAAAAATGTGGAAAAGAAAATTTTTTAGACGTGCGGCGGAAGATAGCGGTACAAACATCATTGAATTAATCGCAGGTGTAAGCGATACGATTTCAAAAGACGAGGCTATGAGCATTCCGACCGTGACAAGTTGTGTAAATTTCATAGCCAATACAATAGCAATGTTGCCGATAGTTCTGAAAGATATTAACGGCGGCGGTAATGTCGAAGATGATTTCAGAGTTCATCTGTTAAACAGTGAAACAGGCGATAAATTAGACGCATTTCAGATGAAAACGGCGTGGTTATCTGATGTTCTGACAGACGGTGAGGGATATATTTTCATCAACCGAAATCGAAACGCCGTTAAAAGTCTGCACTATGTGAAATCGTCAAAAGTTTCCGTAATCGAGGGAACAGACCCGATATTTAAAGATTATGACATAATGGTGAACGGTCAGAAATACTGCGATTGGGAGTTTTTAAAACTGACACGTCGCAGTGAAAATGGAGCTACAGGCAAAGGCATAATCGAAGAAAACAATAAGATGTTGTCAGTGGCATACAACACGTTAAAATTTGAAAACAGTCTTGTCAAATCCGGCGGCAAAAAAGGTTTTTTACAATCGGAAAAACGATTAGAGGAATCGGCATTAACCAAATTAAAAAGAACGTGGCAACGATTTTACAGAAACAACGAAGAGAACATAATGGTGCTAAACAACGGTTTAAAATTCACAGAGGCGTCATTGTCAAGTGTGGAAATGCAGCTGAAAGAAAACAAAGAGGCAAACGCGATTGAAATAGCAAAGTTATTCAACCTGTCCCCTGAAATAATCAACGGGACGTGCAGTGATGAAAACTATAACAACGGTATAAAATCGGCAATTTTGCCGATTATCAAAGCCATTGAAACGGCACTGAATAAAGATTTGCTACTGCAAAGCGAATACGGCAAGTTGTCATTTTCGGTAGATACCAAGACACTGTTAAAAGGCGATATGCAAAAGAGATATGCCGCATATGAAACAGGTATTAAAAACAATTTCATTCAAATAGATGAAGTCCGAGAAATGGAAGGATTACCGCCATTAGGTTTGGATTTTGTCAAATTGGGATTAAACGACGTTTTATACTACCCACAAAAGGGACAAGTATATACACCAAACACAAATCAGACAGTAGATGTCGAGGAAATGAAAGGGGGTGTTAAAGGTGATAAGAGTGGAAATACGAGCGAATAGCGTTCATATTGAGGGCTATGTTTGTGCGACCGGACGTGACAGCCGTCCGATTTCGTCAAGTCACGGCAAGTTCATAGAACGTGTAGAGCCGAAAACATTCGCAAAGTCATTAAGACGAAATCCAAACGTTGAATTGCGTTTTAATCACAGAGCGGATAAAATTTTGGGTTCGACAGAAACGGGTGAATTACAACTGCGTGAAGATAATATCGGACTGTTTGCGTCGTGTGACGTAGCAGACCCCGAAGTTATCGAAAAGGCCAACAAAGGCGAGTTACGCGGTTGGAGTTTTGGTTTCTATAGTTGTGCTGACGAATGGAAAGACGCTGACGACGGTATGCAACACCGATATTTGAAGGACATTGATATGTCCGAAGTATCAATTCTAAGTGTTACACCGGCATACATAGCAACAAGCATTGAACAACGTTCAGACCAAGAAAAAGCATTTGAAAGACGAAGTTATGAGGACGAAAGTCAAGTCGTTAAAGAAACAGCAAAGCAAGAGAAGAAAGAAAAGAACGACGAGGACGAAGAAGAAAAACGTGCATTAATTTCACGTTACAAACACGAAGTTGAGTTTTTAAAAATGAAAGGCGGACAATACAATGAAAAGTAAAAAGCAAATATTTAGAGATTTTGAAAGAAAAGCTGCAAGAAAATTTGAAACAAGAGCGTTACCGGATTTGATTGAACAACGTAATAATCTGGTTGAGGAAATGGAAAACATCATCAAAGACGCAGAAAAGGAAACAAGAGCGTTGACAGATGATGAAACATCAAGATTTGATGAAATCAAAAAAGAAATTGACGGAATTGATAAAACATTAAAAGCACAAAATGAGGCAAGAAGTTTGTCAAGTGCTGAATTTGGCGGAGCAAAAAAAGAGAATATGGAACAACGTGCGGCGGACGAGGCAAAATTTGAAAAGTTCCTAAGAGATGAAACAAGGGCGCTAAGCACGTCAGCAAACAGCGGAAAAGCATTGATTCCAACGACAATCGCTGACCGTATCATCGAAAGAGTGAAAGAATTATCACCTATTTACAGTATGGCGACAATATACAACGTTGGCGGTAATTTGTCGTTCCCTGTTTACGACGATACAACTGATACAGGTGCTACGTTAGTGGAAGATATGCAGGACTTGACCGAAAGTTCGGGTAAATTCACGACAATAACACTTGAAAACTATATTGTCGGCGTATTGAAACTGATTTCTAAATCATTAATCAATCAGAGCGGTTTTGATTTGGTATCATTTACAATCAATAAAGTAGCTGAAAACATTGCAGAATTTCTTGAAAAGGGATTGTTAAACGGTCAAAAAAATAAATATCAAGGTGTATTTGAAACAACGAATTTAGTTACATCAGCAAGTGCAAAGGATATTATAGCTGATGAATTGATTGACGTTCAAATGACAGTGCCACAGCAGTTCCAACAAAATGCGTGCTGGATTATGAACAAGGAAACACTGGCACAAATCCGAAAGTTAAAGGATAACGAGGGTAATTACCTACTAAACCGCGATATTACAAAAGAGTTCGGTTGGGAGCTGTTGGGTAAGCCTGTATACGTTTCAGAAAATGCACCTAAAATCGCGGCAAGCACAACAACTATTGTATATGGCGATATGTCCGGTTTGTATGTCAAATTAGCCAACGCTATGGAAATCAACGTACTATTTGAAAAATATGCGACACAATACGCAATCGGTGTATGCGGTTACACTGAATTTGACAGTAAAATCGTTGAAAGCCAAAAAATCGCAGGTTTGAAAATGAAAGCTGCATAATAGGTGGCAGATATGAAAATCAGCGAATTAACAGATGAATACATAGCCGAATATCTGCGTGCGGAGTATGAGGGCGAAGAACAAACATTTTCAACTATTCATACGGCGTCCATTCAGTACATAAAATCGTACACCGGTTTAACTGATGAAGAAATGGATAACTACGAGGATTTGACGATTGCGGCGTTGGTGTTGTGCGGTGATATGTACGACAATCGACAAATGACAGTGCAGTCTGACAAAGAAAATCCGACAGTTACGCAGATTTTGGCACTGCATTCCGTGAATTTATTGTGAGGTGTTGCTGATGATAAATGCCGGACAATTAAACAGACGTGTTGAAATTTGCGAATTAACAGACGGTATCAATCCTGAAACAGGACGCGACGAGGGACAGAAATATGTCCCCGTCTGTACCGTTTGGGCGAATGTGAAACACGTTAGGGGTTCGGAGTATTTTACTGCGGCGGCGGTAAATGCCGAAAGAACGGTGACGTTTACAATCAGATACAAAAAAATTCTGACAGAGGACCACTATATAAAATACGGTGGGACATATTATAATATCCGTGCAATAAACGACGCATCCGAATCGCACGACATACAAATCATAACGGCGGAGGCGGTCAACAATGGCTAAATACGGCGTTGAATATGAGGGGTTTTCGTCATTGGTACTGAAAATTGAAAATTTAGGCGTATCAATGAACGTAGTGGCCGACAAAGTGTTGGACGAAGTAGCACCGTTGGCAGTCAGCACATTCAAACCACACGTTCCATATGACCGAAAGGAAAAAGACAGTTTTCACGCACGAAATCACGTTCGGGCGAGTAAAACGCGTGACGGCTACGGCGGACGATATAAGTTAGTTGGAGTGTTTGACGGTGACGGTGCCAAGTTGGATTGGAGCATTGCACAGTATTTATTTTATGTTGAAAACGGTACAAGCAAAATGGTGGCAAGACCGTTTATGAAAAAAGCAGAGGCGGCAGTTAAATCTGTCGTTGAACCGAAAATGAAAGCGGCATTAGAGCAAGAAATCAAGTCAAGATTGGAGGGATAGCGTTGCAAGATACAATGTTAATGATATATCAGTCATTGAAAAAATCTGCGGCGGTAACAAAAAAAATAGCCGCAATATACAACAATCCGAGAGCACCGGATAAAGACAAAAATTTGTTTCCGCGAATAACAATGTTTGAAATGCTGAATAACGATTCCGAATATGCTGACGACAGCGCAATAATGAACACTGTTATCGCACGTTTGGATATTTGGAGCAAACAGAATAATTTGTTTGAACTATCAAAGGCAGTAAAAGAAACGTTGGAAACAGATTTTTTGATGTGCAGGGTAGAACTGCAAAGCGATATGTACGAATCAGATACAAATATATATCACAAACCGATAAATGTAATGTTAAAAATGGAGGTATAAAATTATGCAAATCAGAACAGGTTTAAAGGGATTAAGAATTGCAAAAATAATCAGTGATAAAAGTGCAGCAATGACAGGCGGTGAGCCTAAAATTGAATACGGCGAAGTTAAACATTTGCTAAATGTGCAGAATATTGATTTAACTGCAAAAACACAAACAACAGACGTAGACAGTGACGATTGTACTGACGTATTGTCAAAGTGTACAGGTTATGACGGTAAGGCACAAAGAACAATGTTTTCACCTGCAGAACAGGCAATGTTGTTAGATGAAACATTAACCGAGGACGGAATTTATGTATCAACAGAAAAGGACGACCCTGCCGAATTTGCAACAGGATTTATGACACCGTTAAACGACGGTAAAATTTTAGCAGTGTGGCTGTTACGAACAAAATACAGCACAAGTGATTTTTCAGCGGAAACAGCCGGAACCGAAAAACTAAATCCACAGTCTGACACAATGTCATTCAAATCAATGACAAGACGTGCGGACGGTGTTTGGAGAATTTACGGTGTCTTTGATACTGAAAAAGAGGCGGATGCATTCCTAACAGTAGAAAAAATAAATAAAATATACGCAAAAAAAACGACATCAACACCTACAGTAAATACAGGTGACACAGTTCCAAAAGAATAATTAAATAAAAAAACCGTCCCACGCAGGACGGTAAAAGGAAAAAATAAGTTTTTATAAATCAAGTATAACACAGAAACGCAAATAAATCAAGCACATCATTATGATGTGCGTTTTTTGCGTATGAAAGGAGTTTTTGAAAATGGAAGAAACATTAGATTTAACAGCGTGTATCGCAAAGGGCAAGAAGATAAAAATTGAGGATAAGGAATACGAAATAAAGCTGACATACAGAGCATTAAGAGCATTGGAGCAAATGTACGGAAGTGTCGGCCAAGCTATTGAAATGTTCGGAAACAAGACAGATATATACGGTGATGTTTTAAATTTTCTATATGCAATGGTTGGCGAAAGGTACAATTTGCGAAAAGTGGACATTGAAGATTGGATTTCGTTGGGTACTATAAATATTTTGTATGATGTGGTATATGCCGCAGTGATTTCAGCGTTCGGAGTGCAGGAGGCAACGGAAGAACAGGGGGAACAGTAAGGCGGGACGCTCCGTATGATTGGGACAAACTATATTTTATAGGACGTTACCGCCTGCAATTTTCAGATGATGAATTTTGGGACTGCACGCCACGTAAGTTTTGGAAAATTTACGAGATGATGAACGGAAATACAAAAACAGCAGAAAAACAGAATAACGACAAACTGCCGAGCTTGGCAGATTTCGGGATATGAGGTGAAAAAGAATGAGTGACGGCACAAATATCAGCATTGGTTTTAACACCAAAGAGGCACAACAGGAAATCAAGGCGTTAGGTAATTCAATGAAACAAACGCAGAATGAGTTTAAGGTTACAGACGCTACATTAAAAACGACAGGTTCATCATTGGACCGTTTACAGAATAAATATAAATCCCTGTCTACGCAGTTAAACCAACAATCACAGATTACACAGAAATATAAACAAATGGTAGAACAGGCGTCAAAGGCACAGGACGCCGCCCGTCAGCGTTTGGAACGTGCGAACGAGGCATACAACAAGGGCAAGACAAGCCTAAAGGCCAACAGCGACGAAATGAAAAAGTTGAAAGACGAAGTAAAAAAGGCTGAAAGTGCCGTTAAAACAGCTGATACGAATTTCAATCGTTTCAGTAACAATCTATCGAGAAGTCAATTAGCAGAGGCAAATTTAAGAAATGAGTTAAAGCAGACGACAGATGAATTAAAAAAACAGTCGCAATATATTACACAGGTTAAAAACAAATATAGCGAATTACAGGACAAAACTGCGGGTGTCAGAAACGGATTAACTAAGGTCGGTAACACATTAACGGCAACAGTAACAGCGCCGTTGATGGCGGCAGGAACTGCGGCGGTTAAGCAGTATATGGACCTAAATAAAAATTTGGCTAATATCGCCACACTGTCCATAGGTGACGAACGTCTGCAGGAATTGAAAAAAGGTATACAAGACGTTGCAATAGAAACAGCAAAGTATACAGATGATATTGCAGACGGTACATATCAGGTAATATCGGCATTCGGCGACGCTGACGACACAATCGACAAAGTAAGAATAAACGCAAAAGCCGCAAAAGCCGGATTGGCGACAACGACTGATTCTATCAATCTAACATCAGCCGTTACAAAGGGTTACGGTGATACGACAGCCGAGGCAGTAGAACACGTTGCGGATTTGGCATTTAAAACAGTCGAATTAGGACAGACAACGTTCCCTGAACTGGCGTCAAGTATCGGTAAAGTAGTGCCGCAGTCAAAGGCGTTAGGTGTATCACAGGACGAATTGTTTACGATATTTGCAACATTGACAGGTGTAACGGGTACAGCGTCAGAAGTATCTACACAATTAGGTGCGGTATATACCGGATTAATGACACCGACAGAGGCGTTAAAGAAAAAGCTAAATTCATTAGGCTATGAATCGGGATTTGCAATGGTTAAAGCAAACGGTTTTTCGGGTGCAATGAAGATTTTGGCAGAGGCAACAGGCGGTAGCGAGGAAAAGCTAACAGAACTATTCAGTTCAAAAGAGGCTATTACTGCAATGTTGGCGCTGACAGGTGCGCAGGCTGATACATTTTCAGAAAAATTAGAGAAAATGGGTAATGCCGCCGGAGCGTCAGAAGAGGCATTCAAAAAGCAGTCGGAAGGTGTAAACAAATCCGGTTTCACATTCGAGCAAGCAATGGTTAAAATGCAGGTAGCCGCCCAAAAATTTGGAGAAAGTGCTGCACCGTTCATTGATAAGGCTGCCGACGCGGTAAGTAGTTTGGCGGATTGGCTAAGCGGATTATCTGATGAAGATTGTGACCGATTATTAAAAATCGGTACGGCATTAGCAATTATCGGTCCTGCGTTGAGTTTAACGTCAAAAGGCATTTCATTCGCAAACGGTATTAAATCGCTGTTTTCGTTTACAAAAGTAGCAGGTGAGGCAGCGACTGCGGCAGAGGCGGCAGGTGCGGCAGCAGAAACAGCCGGAGCAGCCGGAGCAGAGGCAATGGCAGGAGCAGGAGCGGCGGCGGCAGAGGCAGGAGCAACAGGGGCAGAGGCAATGGCAGCAGCCGAGGGCGCGGCGGCAAGTGCGACAGGTGCCGGAGGTGTAGGCGGATTTTTGGCGGCATTAGGCGGTGTTGCCGGAGTGAGTGCAGGAATAACAGCAGTAGTAACAGCACCGTTTGCGGCTACGTTGGCAGTAGCGAAGATTGCAAGTGCAGGAATAGAAAAATATCATCAAAAATTAGGCGAATCGGGAAATGACGCGCTGGCTATGGCACAGGAATATTCGGAAAAAGCAAAGACCGCCTATGATATGACTGTAGTAGCCGATACAGTAGACGCGTATATTGCACGCTATAAGGAATTGACAGAACTAAAAAATCAAGGACAACAAACCGACGAAAGCGAGCAGGAACGAAAATTTTTAGAGCAATGGTTTATAGACAACTATAGCGATTTCATCAGCGCCGAAGAACAGAAAAACGGTGTCCGCAGTTCAACACTGGACATCATAAAACAGATAGTACAGGCACAAAAAGAACAGGCGGAACAGGAAAAGAAACAGAAACAGCAGGAAATCAAGGACGACAGCAGTAAAAAAAGAACCAACGCACAAAAATCGTCGGAGGAAATCCCAAAACTGCAAAGCGTCAATAATGAAACAAAGCAACGTATTGAAAATGCTAAAAAGTTAAGTACAGAATTAGGCGTGTTAAAAACGCAGTATGAGGCAATCAACAGTACAATGTCGGGTGCTGAACGCAGAGCGGCGGTTGAGAAACTGCGTGAGGACAACAAGGAAATATTCGACAGTTATCAAAACATTACAGGCGGTCAATTAAATTTTGACAGTTTGGGACAGGCAATAGAAAATGTATCAGAGCAAACGTCGGAGTGGGAAACGAATGTTTCAAACAATGAAGAACGAATTAAGCAACATCAAGCGTCTATCGAAAAATACAAAGAGGCACTAATAACACTGCAAAACGAAGTTACAAAAGAGGCAGTAAATAAAAGCGGTTTTTCATCTATTGCGGATATATTCGCAAGTGGTGATGAACAAAAAATAAACAAAGCAATTAATGATGTAGTCACGCAATGTCAGCTATTAGGTATGACAACGACCGAAACAAGTTTACAGGTTGCGTTATTTAAAAACGGTTTTTCAAATTTGAGCGAGGCAATGGCGAGCGGTGACAAAAATATGAAAGCCGTAGTAACCGATTTGAACGACTATATGCACAGTGTTTTAGGATTGCCGGATAATATTGAAATCAGCATAAATGCCGAGGGCGATATTACTATGATAGACAAAACCAAAGACGGTGTCGAAGAAATAGACGGTCAAAGTGCCGAGGTCAGCGTCAGCGTAGACGGTGGCGAAAGTGAACAAACCATAATGACGTTGCAAGAATTGATTGACATATACGGAGCAACACAGGCTGTCGCAATTTTGCAGGCTGACAATCAGGCAACCGTAACAATAGACGGTGTTGTTTATCAGTTGGCGGAGTACAACCAAAAAACAGGTATAGCGACGCTAAAAGCAAACGATTCCGAGGCGGTTATTACAATCAATACAACGACAGGCGAAGTCGATAAATTTGATAATTTAGAGGGTACGGCAACGCTGAAAGCCGACGGCACAAATGCGGCGGTGGTTATTGATAGCCTGACAAGCAAAGCAAAGGGATTTGAAAAAACATATACCGCACATTTTACCGTAAAATCGGACGGAACAGTGTCGAGCGGTTTTTTCAATAGCGGCCAAAAAGGCTTTTTTGCAAGCGGTACCGAATCAGCACCGGAAGGATCTGCGGTTATAAATGATGAAAAGGGTGTCGCTGACCCGCGAGAACTGGTAAAACATAAAGGACAATACTATCTGTTTAACGGTCGAAATGTGTTGGTAAATCTAAGTAAGGGTGATTCGGTTTACACGGCTAAACAGACAAAAGCAATGTTGAAAAAATTACCGCATTACGCAACAGGAACAAACAACACAGCATTTGAAACCAAAAAAGAAGATTTTGAATACCGCCAAAAAACAAGCGTCGTATCAGACGCCGACGCATTGCTATGGTGGAAGAAAATATTAGAAGAATTTGCAAACGACGCGGACGTTGTGAAAGAGGCTAATATTGAAATCTACGAACTGAACAAAAAAATTAATGACGACGCAATCAAAGATTATAAAAACAGGTTAAAAAACCAAGAGAGCAAGTCAAAGAATTGGATTGACTATGAAGTCAAAATGCACAATCTGTCAGTAGATGAACAGATTGCGGCATATCAGCGAATGGACGACAACTATCTGAATACATTGACCGAAATGACTGAAAATACCGAAATGACGGCTGATGAACTGCAGGACGTATGGGACGAATATTACGAAACAATCCGAAACCACGAAATGCAGATTGCAGATTTACGAAAAAAGAAATTAGACGAATTAAACCAACAGTCATTAGACTATATAGCCGAACGAACATATTTTAATGACTGGGAACAATACGACGACAGCCCCGAGGCGGCATATCAGCGTATTATGGAACGTAATTCACAGGCACTGCAGGACGGCGAAATTACGGAAGAAGAATACAATGAAAAAATGACGACCGCAGGACAGAAACTGTATGAGGGACGTTTGGAAAATTCTAAGAAGTGGTTGCAAATGCAAAAGAAGTACGGAGCAATCAGCGAGCAGGAATATCAAGCCGGACTAAACCGCGTAAAGGACTATACACAAAAATATTACGAACAAGGAATGATAAGCGGTAAGTATTACTATGAGGCTATGGACGACGCAAACAGTAACCTGTTTGACAGTATGAGTGAAACGTTGGAAAACTACGTCAACGAATACTATGACGCACAAAAAGAAATGTTGTCAGCGAAAAAAGAGGCAATCGAGACGGAATACAAGGCAATCGAGGACGCGGAAACCAAAGCCGAAAGGAAAAAAGAGCTATCGGAGCTGGAGGCGGAACGTGAAAAATATCAAAATGCCGTTACGATAGACGGCAAGAAAAAATTAAAAGAAATCGAAGAAGATATTGCGGACATAAAAAAAACAGAGGCGAAAGAGGCACGCGAGGCAGAAAAGCAAGCCAAGTTAGACGCAATCGAGGACGAAAACGAGGCACTGGAAAAAGAACAAAGCAACACGCTGAAAGGGTTAAGCAAATATACATCACAGGCATTGGGAATAATCAGCGGTGGTAATGATGATATGACAAAACAGTTTAACAGTGTTTTAAAATCGTACAATCAGCAACAGGAACAGTTGGCAACAACCGGATATAACACTATATCAAAAATAGTAGATATGACAAATCAGAAATTGTCCGAAATAGGTCAAAATATTCCGAACGCAACAACCGCCCATAACGAATATACCATTACAATCAAACAGGATTTTAATAATAATATCACTGATGAAACGACTGCAATGGCGTACGGTAAATATGCGGGTAGTTCGGTAAAACGTTCGATTTCGGACGCATTTTTAGGAGTGGAGGGTTAAACAATGGGATTAACATATCGCGGTAAACATTCATTGCGTGATTTTGGTATGCAAACCAAAATCACCGATTTACCTATAACACCGCCGAAAAAAACGGATTATGAGGAAGATATACCGTACAGGGACGGCAGTATAGATTTTTCTGAATCGGGTGGCAGGGTATTTTACAACGACAAAACAATCGAAGTGGAATTTTATTTAATCTGCAACGATACCGCAAAACGTAATAAAACTATTGAACAGTTTATAACGTGGATAAACGGCGGAAAAGGTGAGTTGATTTTGGACGATATGCCTATGACGAAGTGGATAGCGACACCGATAACCGTGGAAGATATGACTATAATGCTACAGCGGGCGGGGAAAACTGTTGTAGCGTTCAGATGTGAACCGTTTAATCAGTTCCTGTATGATACACAGGGTATTCCGTTAGGTGCGGATATTCCGTTAGATACGGAAATTGAAATAGGTTGGCCGATAAATCATATATATGAAATTGCCAACGGTACAAACACATTTAAACTAAACAATGCCGGAAATGCGGCGGTACGGCCTAAACTGGTTTTCAACGGTAATTTTACATCAGTATCGTTTACCTGCGGCGGAAACACGATAAAATATAATCACAAAACTACGCAATTCACAATCGATTGCGAATTGTTCAGCTGTTTTGAGGGTGACACCAACACGTCAGAATATTCAAACGGTGATTATATCGAAATCGGACAGGGTGAAAATGAAATAAAAATACAGTCAAACGGAACAGGAAAAGTCGAAATTATTTATAATCCGTTGTTCTATTATACACAGTCGATTTTGTAAAATAGGAGGAAATACAATGAATAAAATGATACGTATATATAATTGCAATGAAACCGATTTCAGTTCAAACGGTTTGGCAATTTTAGATGAGGCGAAGAACGTTTGTATTACACACGAATTAAACGGCAGCTACAATTTGGAATTTGAATATCCGATAGATTCAGCAAAATGGGAATTTATCGCAAACAACCGTATTTGTAGGGTAGGGAATGAATGTTTCCGTATTCGTTCTATTGATAATAATAAAATATATGCACTGGCACTGTATATGGACGCACAATTTAAACATATTCAGTATATCGGTGATATGTTGGGAAAAACACCGCGTTATATTATGACACAGCTGTTTAAAAACACCAATATACATATAATGACGGACGCAGAGGTAAAATCATTGGGAATGGAATGGGTGAACACCGCAACCGATTTTTTTGAGGCGTCAAAGATAACACCGATTGTCGGTGTGTCTACGCTGTCAGAAACATTAGAAAAACAATCGACAATGTGTGAATTGTATGTAGATAATTATAATTTGGCATTGGTTAAACAAATCGGCAAAGACAACGGCAATGAATTAACATTACGTTTCAATGCAAAATCGGCTGAATCGTCACGCGACGCGTCTACGTTGATAACGCGACTATATCCATACGGACAGGACGATTTGGATATATCAACGGTCAATGACGGTAAACAGTACATAGACAGTCCTATGGTTGAAAAAATAGGCGTCTACGAGGGCTTTTCAAATTTTGACGAATGCGAAGAACCGGACGAACTGTTGAAACTGGCAAAGTGGCAATTTTCAGAAGATAATTTAGAACGTATTGATATTCCTAAATATACAATGACTGTCGGTTACGTTGATGTTTGCGAGGCGTACAAATATCATAATCTGAATAGGCCGAGCATTGGGGACAGGGTGGAAATTTTCGACAAGAGTATGAATACAAAAACGTTACAGAGAATTATAACAACAAAAATTTATCCGTTCGAGCCAAGGAAATCAACCATTGAAGTGGGACACCCGCAAGTCACAATAGATAGTTTTTTTAAGGATATTGCCACAACAAATATAATCCAAAAAATACAGCGAAACGGCAAGAAAGAAATCAAGACAAGCTATTTGGAAATGATGAGAGAAAACGTCAAAGTCAGTATAAATGAGGCACTGCAGAACGAGAATATCGCAAAATATCAGACCGGAGCATTGTTTGAAAGTCCCGACGGTCAAAGTGCTGTCGCAATAATTAAAGGTCAGTTGGCTATTGCCGGACAGAAAACCGAGGGTGAATGGGATTGGACAACGGTAATCAATGACAATGAAATAATTGTATCTGACGTGTTCACTGGTGCGTTGTATACAAACCTATGTACAATAATGTCTGCCAACGGTAAATTGACAATAGAAAACAGTTTAATAACAATGCAGGACGAAAATAATATTGTTAGATTTGAATGTGGTTATAAAAACGGTAAATATGTTTTTTGTTTGTATGACGCTACAGGCGAACAAAACGTGTATATAAATAGTAGCGGCGAGGCGGTATTTGCCGGAAGTATTAATACAAAAAAAGATACAACAGTGGGAAGTCGATTAAATTTACAGACAACTGAAAATGCGGGAGAGCCACAAGAGCCGGCAATAAATTTTATAAATAGCAAGGGTGTAACTGTTGCAAGATTGGCGTGTTCGGACGAGGGTATTGTACGAATGGTGCCGATTGGGAATAATAGCGTGTTTAAAATAGCAGAATATAAAATTGCAACTGAAAGAGATATAAAAAATTTGCAAGACCAAATAAATCAAATAAAGAATGACAAATAAAATTGTCATTCTTTATTACTTTTTTTAAAAGTATCCGCATTTTTCAAAACTGTGTTTATGTAATAGTCATATGAAACAAACGGTAGATATTCGTTATAATCGCTTAGAATATAATCATTATCGAATTTTTCAAAGTCTAAGTCTGTGTACATAGCAATATCTAAACAATTCAAATAGTATGTGCCGTCAAAATTATACACGGGTAATCCGTCTTCGGTATTAAATGCGAATAAATCAGGATAGTAATACTCTTTGTTTGGATTTAATGTAGGCTTTGGTTGTGCAGCGGTGGTTGTTGGTGTCGGTGTTGGTTTGGCGGCGGTATCTGTATCAATCGTAATAGTGTTGTCACTGAAACCAACATTGAAACCACCGACAGCGTCGGCAACGTCACGTAA
>OLNX01001270.1_pt1 | contig 22099 bp, 19 predicted proteins | sample 1672611 | NCBI WGS metagenome assembly OLNX01 (sample SAMEA3136705, study PRJEB25190) | human gut metagenome | reverse complement strand
GGGGCGGCAGCAGCCGCAGGGGCAGCCTCAGCAGCGGGAGCGGCCTTGCCGCCCAGGGAGAAGGGCTCGCCGGGCTTGCCCACCACGCAGACGATCTCCTTGACGGCGATCTCGTCGCCCTCCTCGCCGATGCACTTGAGGACGGTGCCGTCCTGCTCGCTCTCCACGTCGAAGGTGGCCTTGCCGGTCTCGATGGCAAACAGATAGTCGCCGGTCTTGACGGTGTCGCCTTCCTTGACATACCACTTGCTCAGGATGGCGCTGTCCTCGGACAGGCCCTTCTGGGGCATGCGGACGAACAGCACGTTGCCGGAGGGCGCAGTCTCGGCGGCAGGAGCCGCAGGAGCCGCAGGGGCAGCAGCAGGAGCAGAAGCTGCCGCAGGGGCGGCAGCGGCGGGGGCATCGTCCGTCTGAAAGCTCTCGCCGGGCTGACCCACCACGCACACCAGCGCCTTCACGGGGACCTCGTCCCCCTCCTCACCGATGCACTTGAGGACGGTGCCGTCCTCCTCGCTCTCCACGTCGAAGGTGGCCTTGCCGGTCTCGATGGCGAACACAAAGTCGCCCTTTTTCACGGTATCGCCTTCCTTGACATACCATTTGCTCAGGATGGCGCTGTCCTCGGACAGGCCCTTCTGAGGCATACGAATCAATGAAGCCATAGTAGCGCGTTCCTCCTTTTACGCCTTGAAATCGTCCTCGATCTCCTGATAGGCGGCGGTGAAGTTGTTGAAGAAGCCCACGAACGGGGGATAGGAGAACAGGTCCTCCCAGGTCAGCAGACCCTCCTCGGGATCGGAGTAAGCCTGGTTGAACACCTTGCTCTGCTTCAGGACCTCCATGTACTTCTCCTCGGTAGGCTGGTCAATGATGGAAGCCAGCGGAGTGGGGTTGGCGTCGAATTCCTCCACCTTGCCGGTGACGGTGGTGATCAGGAAGGGCGCGCCGTCCACAGGAGCCATGGAGTTCTGGATGTGCCAGGGGCCGCGGACAGCGGCGGACATAATGGACAGGTTCTTATAGCCGCGCTGGGCCAGCATGCGATAGGACTTGCGCATAACGGCCTCGGAGCCGTGGCGGGCGATGACCTTGGCGTCTGCCACGCCCTTGGACTCCAGCTCGGCGGCGATCTTGTCGTCCAGCTGGCCGGCCATCAGCACCAGATACTCCTGGTCGCGGCCCTTGCTCAGCAGCTCGGCGAAGGCCATGTGCTGGGTGATGGAGAAGTTCAGGGTCATGCACAGGCGATAGCCCTCCTCCAGCAGCACCTTCACGGCGGGCAGGGATGCCTCAACGGCAGGCAGCTTGTACACCACGTTGGGCTTGTCCATGTTCAGCTCCTTGGCCATGGCCCGGTTCCAGAAGTGGACCTGGTCGATCATGGCCTGGGTGTTGCGGATCTCGCGGGGGTCGACCTGCAGGCACACAAAGCCGTACTGGCCGTTGGTGGCCTCATAAATGGGAGCCAGGGCCCGGGCGCTGATGGCGCAGACCTTGGTGAACATCTGGGATGCCATGTCGGCGGTGGAGGCGCCGGGATTCTCGCGCTTGATCTGCTCCACCAGGGAGGCGTACTTCTCGGGGAAGTCCTTCTTATAGCCCTGGATCTTGCAGGGGTTGCTGGTGCACCAGCGGGCGCCGCGGCGCAGGGAGTGATCCAGGCCGGAGGCGTAGTCATGGCCCCAGACGGTGTTCAGCTTGCCCTGGCGGTACAGGTCGCCCATCTTGCGCATGGAGCTGTTGGCGATGGACTCGATCTCCTGGCGGGCAGCCTTGACGGCCTCGCCGCAGCCAAAGCCCTCGGCAAAGGCCAGCAGGTCCTCGGAGGCGGCCACGCGGGTGTCGTCGTCCACCAGCTTTGTCAGGGTCCAATCGACCAGGGCAGAGCGCAGATCAATGGCGATCTCCACGGCGGTCTGCACATAGGCGTCCTTATTCTGAAGATCATCGGCAACCAGGGCCTTCAGTTCTTCCTTCAGAGAGAAGATGCTGTCATGGAAGCTGCTGACAGAGTCAGGGAACAGGATCGGACGGCGCTTCAGGGTTGCATACTCACTCATGATGAATTCTCCTTTTCAAATATGGTTCTATATTGAATAAAGGTATGACTGGTTCGATCCGGCCGGGCCGGAGCACAGGCGCGTTCATTTTGTTAAGAAATAAACATTTTCACATCGTTATAAAACATTTTCAAACGCCTTGGAACACTCTTTTATCATAATTTGATTTTAGCAATGAAGTGTCTCAGAGTCAACATGGAGTATTCGCTAAAAAAATGAAAATGCTTTTGTTAAATGTGTATAATAAATTTGCAAATAACATGTTCGGACATTTTTCAGACGCAAAATAACATGAAATTTGCTTCATTCGAACAAGGCGGCGTATCCTGGCAGAACTCGCCGGAACGGAACCGCCGGGCAGATTTGGGAGCCGCCCCCTGGATGCCCGGTGTTTTGCCGAAAAAAGTATGCAATTTTCATATAGGCGAACAATCAAACGGTTTCTTGCCTTTTTTTCTTGACAAAATAACGTCAATGGAATAAAATAACAAATGAACATTTTGCCCTGTTTCTCGGGTCTTGTCCGAACGGGCATCTGTTGGGATAGAAAGAATGTCCGCGAGGTCCGGCGCAGCAGCCGTTTCTCCGGAGGCAGGAGTGCAACAATCATGAAAAACGAACGACGAAGCCAGATCAAGGCTTATATTTCCGAACACAAGAGCGCCCGCATTGAGGATCTGGCCAAGCAGAATCCCGATGTGTCCCTGATGACTCTGCGCCGCGACCTGGCTGCGCTGGAGGAGGAGGGCTTCCTGGTCCGCGTCCGCGGCGGCGCCTACATCAACAGCACCCCCCCTGCCACCCAGGCAGAGGACCTTTACAGCCGACGCGAGATCTCCAACGTAGAGGCCAAGACCATCATCTGCGAGAAGGCGCTGCCCTTTCTGGAGGAAAAGCGCTCCATCTTCTTCGATGCGGGCACCACGCTGATGACCCTGGTGCGCAGGATCCCCGATCAGGATCTGGTGGTGTTCACCTCCGCCCCCAACATCGCCATGGAGATCGTCATGCGCACCACCATGCCCCAGGTGTCTCTGCTGGGCGGCAGCCTGTCCCGCAATACCATCTCCTGTTCCGGGCATCTGACCCTGGAATACCTGCGCTCCATCAATATCGACGTGGCGTTCATGGCCACCTCCGGCTATTCGGTGGAAAATGGCTTTTCGTCCGGCAACCCCTATGAGGCCAGCATCAAAACCGAGATCGTCCGCAAGGCGCACAAGGTCATCATGCTGATGAGCAGCGACAAGGTGGGCCGCAATCTGCCCTATACCTTCGCCCGCATGGAGGATATCGACGTGCTGATCTGCGAACAGGAACCGGAGCCCGACGTGATGGCCGCCGCCCGCCAGGGTGGTGTCACCGTGCTGTAAGCGCACATATGCAATCAAATCAAGCAGCCGCCCCTGTGCAGGGGCGGCTGCTTTTCTGTGCCTTTATCACAAAAACAGATCAAATATTCTGGTATATATAACAGTATTTTGAGCTATTTATTGTTTCTTCTTGCAAAGAAGATGCGATGATGTTATTTTTGTGTTAGAAAAGGCGGCCAGACCCCGCCACCGGCATTTTTTATGGAAAAGGAGAGCACACATCATGAAAACCTATGAAAGCCCGCTGCAGGAGGCGGCAGAGCGCTTCCCCCAGACGCTGCTTTGGAACGACTCCTGCGGCGTGGCGGATCTGAATCTGGCCCTGCGTCACGGCGCCACCGGCGCCACCTCCAACCCCGTCATCGTGGGCAACGTTCTGCGCAAGGAGATGGCCGATTGGAAGGATCGGCTCAATGCCCTGATCCATGTGGAAATGCCCGACGCCACGGATGAGGAGATCTGCTGGGCCCTGTCCAAGGAGGCCGCCCTGAAGGGCTCCAACATGCTGCTGCCCATGTTCCGGGAGAGCAGCGGCGTCAAGGGCTGGCAGGCCATGCAGGTAAACCCCCGCTTCTACCGCAGCACGGAAAAGACCGTGGCCCACGCCGCCGAGCTGTCCGCGCTGAATGAGAACATTCTCATCAAGATGCCCGTGTCCACCGCCGACATTCCCGCTCTGGAGGAGTGCGCCTATCGGGGCATCTCCGTCAACGGTACCGTCTGCTTCGGCATCCCCCAGGCCGTGGCCGTGGCCGAGGCCGTGGAGCGCGGCCTGAAGCGCCGGGAGGCCGAGGGCAAGCCCATTGACAACGTGCATTGCAGCTGCACCATCATGACCGGCCGCCTGGACGACTATATGAAGGCCCTGGTGGCTGAGCGGGAGGTTCCCATCACCCAGGAATATCTGGATTGCTGCGGCGAGGCCCTGTTCAAGAAGGTCTACAAGCTGTACAAGCAGCGGGGCTATCGCCTGAAGCTGCTGGTGGCCAACAACAACAGCCACTTCCTGTGGAGCCGTTTCCTGGGCGGCGATATTCTGATGACCATCAACCCCCTGTGGTGGCGGCGGATGAACGGCGCCAGGCTGCCCATCCATGAAACCATCAACGAAGAGGTCCCCCAGTACATCGTGGACGAGCTGCTGGACAAGCTGCCGGAGTATCGGGCCGTTTACTTTGAGGACGGCCTGCAGGTCTCCGAGTTCAACCAGTACGGCGCCTTCAAGCGCACCATGAATGAGTTCTTCACCGGCTACGCCTCCTTCCTGGAGTATCTGCGCGGCTTTATGCTGCCCTGAGCACGCCGGCCATCCGAATAAGCAAAAAGCGCCGCGAAGCAAATGCTTCGCGGCGCTTCAGCCTGTCAAAGAAAGAGCCAGGTCTTTCCCGGGTGCTGCACGCCGGGAGTGAGTATCAGACCTGGGTGATGGTGCGCTTTCTTTCCTCGTCTGCCGCTGCGGCGGCAGCCTGTGCCCTGCCACGGGCAATGATAGCCGGAAGCTGGTCCCTGGGAATGACCATGACCCGGCCATTGGCATCGTAGCGGGGATACATGCCGTTGAAATAGACTACACCGGTTTCCGCGTCCACGAAAACGGCTGCCGGAAGCGAGTAAAGCTGCGTGTTGATATAGCTTGTAGATGCCCATTTGATAGTATCTATTTGGATCAGTTCCATTGCGTTTTCTCCTTAAAGTCGTTTCAGGCTGTCCTCACGCCGTTTCTGTTCCCGCTCCTCGGCAAGCTGGCGGGGGCTTATAGCGCCATATCCGACTATACCGCTCCCGTGCTCACGAATAGGCCGGTATTCGCCGCCAAAGTGTTTTGCGATTTCAGAAGCCAGAGTCATTGCTATTCCTTCACTGACGACATATCCATGAGCTCCAAAATCGTATTCAAATTTATCTCCGCGAAGAGATTCAAAAATAACACATCCTCCATATGAACCATCTGATGATTTTACTACGCCAGAGGGATACACATCGGCCCCGTCAAAGTCAGGGGCCGTTCGCTCAATGGTGGCGATGACATCATCCACGAGTTCCCGCTGTGCGGCGTTTTTGGGATGCTTGCTTTCCTCATCCCGTTTTGCTCTTACGGACTTAATCACTACAAAGAGCACTACCCAAAAAAGAATACCCGGCAGGGCCAGCATGAAATCACTCACACTCACAAAAAACATCCCCCTTTTCTCGCCAAATTGTGTAAAACAGACTGCTTGCAGTATAGCATACAGAGTTGATATGTGTCAATATCCGTATATACGAATTATAGCAGATATCAGAATCCGTACATAGTTTTTATACTGTTTGGTACGAAAGGGGTGTCTGCCAATGATAAGCTATGAACCGCTGTTCCGGACCATGAAGGAAAAGGGCGTGACCTCGTACCGGCTGGGAAAGCTGGGCTTCCCGCTGTCCAACTTCTACGCCATGAAGCACGGCGACAATGTATCGACCCACACCATCAACCAGCTCTGCCGCCTGCTGCAATGCCGCGTGGAGGACGTGATGGAGTATATAGACGAGGAATAAGCGAAAAACCCGGGACGGCCAGGCCGTTCCGGGTTTTCGTTGGGGAAATGCATTTACAGGACGATCACGGGGGCGGAGACGGTCAGGCGGCCGTTCTGCACCGTGACGGCCTCGCCGGTCAGGGCGTTTTCATAGCTGCCGTCGGCCAGGGGGACGGACACGGTACCCGGACGGCCCGCCAGGGGGAACACGCCCACGGCCAGGTGCTGCCCATCCTGATAGAAGGCCACGGCTATGCCCTGGGCGTCGTCGGCGTCCACATGGAACACCGCGTCCGTGGGCAGGCGCTTTTTGATGTCGTACAGCCGCCGCAGCAGGGGCGACAGGTCCTCCCCGGCGGTCCAGTCGATGGGCTCCCGCTCAAACAGCGAGGGCGTGTGAGCGGCGGAGACCTCCTGCCCGGCGTAGAGCAGCGTGGTGCCCTTCTGGAAGTAGCACAGGGCCGTCCAGGCCAGCAGGCTGTCCCGGTTGGGGAAGCGGTCCGCCGCACGGCGCTGGTCATGGTTTTCCAGGCAGCTGAGCTTGTTGTACCAGGTGGGGAAGCTGAGCTCCTGGAAATTCAGGGCGGAGAAATACCGGCTCAGGGGCAGGGCACCGCCGGTGGCTCCCTCATACAGGGGCCAGATATCGTAGGGGTACAGCACGTCGAAGGCATCGTACAGCTCGTTATCCGTGGCGGCATAGAACCCCTGGCGGCGGAAGGCCAGAATGTGGTCCAGATGAACGCTCTCGCCCAGCCAGATAGCCCCGGGACGTACCCGCTCCACCGCCTGGCGGGCCTTCTTCCAGAAGGCCACGGGGACAGTGCTGGCTACGTCGCAGCGGAACCCGTCCACATACTGGGCCCAGTAGCACAGGGACTCGATCTGATAGTCCCACAGTTCGGGGACGTCATAGTCCAGGTCCACCACGTCGGTCCAGTCGCCCACCTTGTTGCCGCGCTTGCCGTCGGGCCTGCGGTAGAAATACTCCGGGTGCCGGTGGACCAGGGTGGAGTCCGGGGACGTATGATTGTACACCACATCGATGATGCACTTCATGCCGTTGTCGTGAATGGCGTCCACCAGGTGCAGGAAATCCTCCAGGGTGCCGTATTCCGGGTTCACGGTGCGATAGTCCCGGTTGGCGTAGGGGCAGCCCATGGAGCCCTTGCGGTTCTCCTGGCCAATGGGGTGGATGGGCATCAGCCACAGAATGTCCGTGCCCAGGGCGCGGATCCGGGGCAGGTCCGGCTCCACGGCCCGGAAGGTACCCTGGGGGGTGTGGCTGCGGACGTAGAGCTCATAGATGACGCTGCGCCGCAGATCGGGGTTGGTTTGGATGGACATGTCAAAGACCTCCCATACAAAATTATTTCAGCGTGCTGCTGTTGTTCAGCACGGAGGTGCTGTAGAGAAACCATACGTCCTGGCGGTCAAAGGTCAGGAAATTTCCCAGTTGGGACGGGGAGAGATAGCGGATATCCACCAGGGTCACCCGGCTGTAGCCCTCCAGCAGCAGAGGGGCCAGGCTGGACCCGAAGGAGTCCCGGAAGATCACCAGCTCCCGATCCGTCCGGGCGTTGGGGTTGTCCACCGTCAGCAGGGACACGGACCCGGACAGGAACAGTTCATAGGGGTCGCTGCCTGCGGCCTTATCCAGGTCGTATACAGGGCCGGTTTTGCCGGTCTCGTAATTGGTGACCCGGCAGGCGTCGATGGTGTCGTTGGTGAGATAGCTCAGGCGCTCGCCTGCCAGAGGCAGGGCCGCATAGCCGGAGTACACCCCGTAGAAGAGGCGCTCCAGCGTTACCTCCCGATAGGAGGCGCCGGCGTCCGTCCCCATGGCGGCGGCGATACGCCGGGCCACCGGCTCCAGCCGCTCCTGCCGCCAGTGGGCGTCGGTGCGGTAGTAGTCGTCGATGGTCAGCAGGTCAAACAGGTCGATATACGTCATATACGGCGTGCTCTCCCGCAGCTGTGACACCAGGGCGTCATAGTCCATGGAGGGCCGTCCCGAGGACGGGGCCATGAAATATCCCTTGTCCGGGATCACCGACAGATAGACCTTGGTGTCGGTGCCGGAGAGATATGTGTCGTACACATACCGGAACCGGTCCGCCGCCCGTTCCACGGAGGTGGTATTCAGGGGGAAATCCAGCTTGGCGGCGTAGCCCTGAGACAGGTACACGCCGTTTACGTCCCGCTGCCCCATCACGTCATAGGACACCAGAGAGCGCAGGGTCCGCAGCTGCTCCCGCAGAGGGAACTGGTCGGCGGCGAAATCGTCCAGAGCGTTGGAGAACTTGCCGGACAAAAAGCCCGCCGCGGTGAACGCCGGCCGCTGGGCCAGGGGGCGGCGCTCCGCCTGGGACACGGCATCCGGCGTCCGTAGAACGGACCACAGGCCAAAGCCCGCCAGAAACGCCGCCAGCAGGCACACGGTGATGATTTGCTTGGTCTTCATGTGCACCTCCTCAGAACCGGAAATACAGGAAGGGGTTGGCAGAGCCGCTGACCAGGAACGCCGTGCACACGGCCAGCAGGGCCAGCAGCGCTATGGGCTCCAGAGCGTCCAGCACACGGCCTGCCCGTCCGGCGGCCATGCGGCGGCACAGGACGGCAGGCAGCGGCGTGGACCCCACGGCAGCTGCCAACAGCACCGGGGCGTAGCTGTGCAGGTAGTACAGGGTGCCGCCGTCCCACATGGGCAGGTGCCCCAGGCCCAGCATGGCCCCGGCGGCGCCTATGGCGGCGGACAGGGAGGATGCGTCGAACAGCACAAAGCTGAACAACGCCGCCGTCAGCACATAAACGTGCCGCAGCACCGGCAGCCGCCGGAGCAACCGACCCAGAAACAGCTTTTCCAGCAGCAGAAATACGGCGAAATACAGGCCCCACAGCACAAAGGTCCAGGCGGCTCCGTGCCACAGACCCGTCAGGCCCCATACCACCAGCAGGTTCAGCACCCAGCGTCCCAGCCGCACCCGGTTGCCGCCCAGGGGGATATACACATAGTCCCGGAACCAGGACCCCAGGCTGATGTGCCACCGCCGCCAGAACTCCGTGAGACTCCCGGAGATAAAGGGATAGTTGAAGTTCTCGGCGAAGCGGAAGCCCATGATCCGGCCCAGGCCGATGGCCATGTCGCTGTAGCCGGAGAAGTCGAAGTAAACGTGCATCATGTACGCTGCGGCGTACATCCACGTCAGCAGCACGGTTTTCTGCCCGCTCTGCTGATACACCGTCACCAGCTCGTACAGGACGTTGGCCAGCAGCACCTTTTTGCCCAGGCCCAGCACGAACCGCCGGGCGCCCAGGGCTGCATCCTGCACCGTGTGAGTGCGGCTTTGCAGCTGGGGAGCCACATCGGTATAGCGGACGATGGGCCCGGCCACCAGCTGGGGGAACATGGCGATATACGCCGCCAGGTCGATGAGGCTCCGCTGGGCCGGGGTGTCGCCCCGGTACACGTCGATGACATAGCTGAGGATCTGAAAGGTATAGAAGCTGATGCCGATGGGCAGGGTGATCCGCAGCAGGGGCACCGACAGGCCGGTGATGGCGTTGAAGCCGGAGATCAGAAAGTCGGCGTATTTGCAGTAGCCCAGAAGCCCCAGGCTCAGCACGGCGGACAGGGTCAGCAGCAGCCGCCTGCGGGCGGGATACCGCTCCATAAGCCGGGCGGCGGCATAGCCCTGTAAAATGGCGGCGGCCATGAACAGCACGAACCGGGGCTCGCCCCAGGCGTAGAACACCAGGCTGCACAGCAGCAGAGCGGCATTTTTCAGCCGCCTTGGGGCCAGAAAATAAAGCCCCAGGGCGCAGGGAAGAAAATAGAAGAGAAACGGCAGACTGGAAAACAGCATGACCGCGGTGGGTTACTGGATGGGCTCGTCGCAGGCGGTCTGGACGCCGGTGTAGGTGGCGGTCATGGTGTTGACAAAGTCGTCCACCAGGTCGTCGGCGCCGAACAGGGCCACCACATACTCGCCATAGGTGAGGACCACCAGCTTGTCAGGGAAGCCGCACATCCACTGGGTGTTCTGGACATTCTGGCGCAGAGCGTCGGTCACGACAGAGACGTCGGCGCTGTTTTTCACATGGAACACGCCGCAGGTAAAGCTGTTGGCGTTCATCATGTGGGTCAGCGACGCGGCGTCGTCAATAAGATCGGCCTTGTCGGCGGGGAAGTGCAGCATATAGTCCAGATTGTCGGCATCGTCCACCGGGAAAGTGCCGGGGGCATCGTCCACGGGCTTATCCAGGCTGCCGCCCACCACGGGGAACTTCTCGCTTTCGGGATAGGCGTTCCACACGGCGGTCAGCAGGTCCACGGCGCTGACGGGGAAGCCGCCGTTGACGTCGCCGCCCTTCTGGGAGGAGCAGGCCGCCAGGGACAGGACCATCACCAGGGCCAGCAGCATAGTGAGAAACTTTTTCATACTAAAAATACTCCTTTGTTATCGTTTTCAAAAGCCATCCGTGCATTTTTGAAGGGCTATTGGCAATGCATCATATCATATTCCCGGAAAAAGGTCAAGCCGGATAAGGGGGAATTTGCCCCTCCCGGAGATTTTCCGCCCTGAAGCCGGACTGCCCGAGAGATACATCCGCCTGCCGAGGGCGGACAGTGATGGATAAATATTTCACATTCCCGCAAAAAAGTGGGAAAAAACCCTTGCAATTGCCGGGAAAATGTGGTACAGTCCACTTCGACAATTGAATAGGGACAGCCGCGCTTGTCCGCGCTGCTGTCCGACACCATTATTTCTGGCTTGCCGCCAAGGTCGCGGCAAGGAAAAAGGAGAAAGCTATGAAGAAGAAACTATTGGCTCTTTTCCTGGCGCTGGTAATGGTCGGCGCCGTACTCCCGGGATGCGGAGACGGCAGCAAGGACCCCGGCGGACAAGGAAATAACGGCGAGACGGGCGAACCGGTCAAGGGTGGCGAGATCACCGTTGGCATCGCCCAGGACCTGGACGACAGTCTTGACCCCCACCAGACGGTGGCCGCAGGAACCAGAGAGGTCTTGTTCAACATCTTCGAGGGCTTGGTAAAGCCCAATTCTGACGGCGAAATGATCCCCGCTGTGGCGGAGAAATACGAACTGTCCGAGGATGGGACCACGTACACCTTCACCCTTCGTGACGGTGTGAAGTTCCACAACGGCCAGACAGTGACCGCAGAGGATGTTGTATACTCTATCAATCGCTGCGCCGCTGTGCCGGAGGGTCAGGAAAAGCCTCTGGTAGCGGCGTTTTCTGCTGTCCGGAGCGTGGAGGCCCTGGACGAAAAGACCGTCACCGTTACCATCGCGCAGCGCGACCTGGAGTTCATCAGCTATATGACGGCGGCCATCATTCCCGCCGGCTATGCCGACCAGGCCACCGCCCCTGTGGGCACCGGCCCGTTCAGGTTCGTGTCCCGCACCCCCCAGGAGAACTTCATCATGGAGCGCTTTGAGGATTACTGGGGCACCCCCGCGTGGCTGGACAAGGTCACCTATAAGATCTGCGAGAACGCCGACGCCCTGGTGATGAACCTCAACGGCTCGTCCATCGACCTGTGCGCCCACCTGACCTCTGCCCAGGCGGCCCAGCTCAACAGCAATTTCAAGGTGCTGGAGGGCACCATGAACCTGGTGCAGGCCATCTATCTGAACAACCAGGCCAAGCCCTTTGACAACCAGCTGGTGCGCCAGGCCCTGTGCTATGCCATCGACCGGCAGGGCATCATGGATATGGTGGCCGACGGCCACGGCACCGCCGTGGGCAGCAGCATCTATCCCGCGTTTACCAAGTATTTCCTGCCGGAGCTGGTGGATAAGTATCCCCACAGCGCGGAAAAGGCCAAGGAGCTCCTGGCCCAGGCCGGTTATCCCAACGGGTTCGACATGACCATCTCCGTGCCCAATAACTATCAGCCCCACATGGACACCGCCGAGGTGGTGGCCGAGCAGCTGCGGGAGGCGGGCATCAGGGTGACCATTCAGCCTGTGGAGTGGAGCACCTGGCTGGATACCATTTATAATGGCCGCCAGTTCCAGGCCACTGTGGTGGGCGTGGACGCAGCCAACATGACCGCCCGGGCCATGCTGGAGCGCTTCACCTCCGACTACGGCAAGAACTTCATCAACTATAATAACCCCGCCTATGACGCCCTGTTCCAGCAGGCCATCAACGCCACGGACGAGGCCACCCAGACGGATCTGTACAAGCAGATGGAGACCATGCTGGCGGACACTGCCGCCAATGTGTATATCCAGGACCTCAGCGACCTGGTGGCTATGCGCCAGGACATGGGCGGCCTGAAGTTCTATCCCATTTATGTGCTGGACCTGTCCACCGTGTACCTGACCCAGCAGTAACGTTATACTGAATTGAAAGAGGCGATGACCATGAAATATGCGGCCAAGAAGATCGGACTGATGCTGCTGACCATGGTCATCGTCTCTTTTCTGGCTTTTCTGGCGTTTCAGGTGATCCCCGGGGACCCGGCGGTGAAGCTGCTGGGCACCGAGGCCACGCCGGAGCGCATCGCCGCCCTGCGGGCGGAAATGGGACTGGACCGTCCGTTCCTGGAGCGGTACGTTCAGTGGGTGCTGGGGGCCCTGCACGGGAACTTCGGCACGTCGTACAGCTATAAAATGCCGGTATCCGGCATGCTGGCCGGAAAGCTGCCGGTGACGGGGCTTCTGACGGGGATGTCCTTTGTGCTGATCCTGGTCTTTTCCATCCCCCTGGGCATTTTCACCGCCCGCCACGCCGGGGGACGGATGGACAAGGCCCTGACCAGCGTGAACCAGGTGCTCATGGCCATCCCGGCCTTTGTGACGGGCATCCTGCTGACGTATGTGTTTGGTCTGGTGCTGCGGTTGTTCGTGCCGGGAAACTACGTTTCTCCCGGCGACAACTTCGGTGCCAGCCTGTGGTATTTTCTGTTCCCGGCCGTGTCCATCGCCCTGCCCAGGGTGGCCATGACCGTGAAGATGCTGCGCTCATCCATTCTGTCGGAGATGGAAAAGGACTATGTCCGCACGTCTCACAGCCGGGGCAACAGCGACCGGGCTACCCTGTACCGCCATGTGCTGCGCAACGCCATGGGGCCGGTGGTGTCATTTCTGGCCATGACCGTGGCGGATATTGTGGCGGGCTCCGTGGTTATCGAGCAGGTGTTTTCCCTGCCGGGCCTGGGCCGCATGCTGCTGACGTCCATCGCCAACCGGGACTATCCCGTGGTGCAGGCGGTGGTGGTGATCGTGGCGTTCTGGGTGGTGCTGGTGAATCTGCTGGCGGACCTGATCAACCAGCGGCTGGACCCGAGACTGCGGCTGCAATAGAGGGGAGGGACCTACCTTGCTGCTGAACGAAAAAAAGAATCACTATCTGCGGGCGGGTCTGGTCCTGACAGGGCTTATGGCGGCTCTGGCGCTGCTGGGCTGCGTGTGGACCCCCTATCCCCCCACGGCCATGTCCGGCAGTGAAAAGTTCGCGGCCCCATGCCTGCGGCACCTGTTCGGCACGGACAACTTCGGCCGGGATATTTTCAGCCGGGTGCTGGCCGGCGCCGGCACCACCTTCCTCATCAGTGCCGCCACCGTGGTGATCGGCGCGGCGGTGGGAACGCTGGTGGGGGCCTTCACCGGATATTTCGGCGGCTGGCTGGACGAGGCGCTGATGCGCATCAACGACGCGGTGACGGCGTTTCCCAGCATCCTGCTGGCTCTGGTGTTCATCTCCCTGCTGGGCTTCGGCAAGTACAACGTCATTCTGGCGCTGGGTGTCGCCTTTGTGCCCAGCTATGCCCGGGTCATCCGCAGCGAGTTTGCCCGGCACCGGGAGATGAATTATGTGAAAAGCGCCCGACTCATGGGAGCGGGGCACCTGCGCATTATGTTTCTGCATATTCTGCCCAATACCCGGCAGGTGCTTCTGCCTACCCTGGTCATTGGGTTTAACAACGCCGTGCTGGCGGAGGCCAGCATGAGCTATCTGGGCATCGGCGTGAAGCCCCCGGACGTGTCTCTGGGGTATATGCTGTCCGAATCCCAGAGCTATATGACCAGGGCCCCCTGGTATATGCTGACGGTGGGCGGCGTCATCGTGCTGCTGATCTTAGGCGTCAGCCTGCTGGGCGAGGGGCTCCAGCGAAAGCAATGGGGGAGGTGACGGTATGCTGGAAATCCGTGATCTGCATGTGCAGTTCCACGGGTCGGACCACGAGGCGGTGCGGGGCATCGACCTGACGGTGGGCGACGGCGAGATCGTGGGGCTGGTGGGCGAGTCCGGCAGCGGCAAAACCGTTACCGCCATGATGATCTCCGGCCTGCTGCGGCCGGAGCAGGCGTCGTTCCGGGGGCAGATCCTGCTGGACGGGCGGGACCTGCTGACCAGCAGCGGCGACACCCTGCGCAGCATCCAGGGCCGGGACATCTGCGTGGTGTTTCAGGAGCCCATGAGCGCCATGGACCCCACCATGCGTATCGGCCCCCAGGTGGAGGAGTGTCTGCGGGTGCACACGGATCTGCCGCCCAAAAGGCGGCGGGAGCTGGCCCTGCAGGCCCTGCGGGACGTGGACCTGCCGGATGCGGAGGACGTGTACCGCCGGTATCCCCACGAGCTGTCCGGCGGCATGCTCCAGCGGGTGATGATCGCGGCGGCCATTCTCCCCCAGCCCCGGCTGCTGCTGGCGGACGAGCCTACCACGGCTCTGGACGTGACCATCCAGGCCCAGATCCTGGAGCTGCTGCGCCGCCTGAACCGGGAGCGGGGCATGTCCATTCTGTTTATCTCCCACAACCTGGCCGTGGTGCGGAAGCTGTGCACCCGGGTGGCGGTGATGGAGAAGGGGCACATCGTGGAGTCCGGCCCGGTGGACCAGATATTCTTCCACCCCCAGGCCCCCTATACCCAGCGGCTCATTGCCGCCATCCCCACAAGGAGGAAGCTATGAGCGATGATCTGGTTTTACAGGTCCGTGACCTGAACGTGTGGTACCGGCCCTCCGGCACCGTGGGCCGCAGAAAGCGGCAGCAGGTGCTGCACGATGTGAGCTTTGAGCTGCACCGGGGCGAAATCCTGGGTTTGGTGGGGGAATCCGGCAGCGGCAAGACCACCCTGGCCCGGACAATTCTGGGCTTTGTGCCGGATTATACCGGCACCATCACCCACTACACCAAACGCCCGCAGATGGTATTTCAGGACCCGGCCAGCAGCCTGAACCCCAGCCGCACCGTGGGCTGGATCCTGGCGGAGCCTCTGCGCATTTACGGGAAGTACGGCAAGGAGGAGATCACCCGCCGGGTGGAGCGCACCATGGAGCTGGTGGGCCTGGACCCGGAGTGCCGGGACCGGCTGCCCCATCAGCTGTCCGGCGGACAGCGGCAGCGGGTGTGCATCGGGGCGGCCCTGATCGTGCACCCCCAGCTCATCGTGGCCGATGAGGCCGTGTCGGCCCTGGATGTGACCATCCAGGCGCAGATTTTGCAGCTCATCGCCCGGCTGCGCCGGGAGCTGGGCATATCGTATCTGTTTATCTCCCACGATCTGAACGTGGTCTACGAGATCTGCGACCGGTGTCTGGTGATGCACCATGGCCGCATCGTGGAGCAGGGGCCGGTGGAGGACATATTTGACCACCCGAAGGAGGAATATACCCGCCAGCTGCTGGCAGCGGCGGAGTGAGCGACCTATGACCGAAGAACTGAGACAGAAATTGCTGCATTCGGCGGAGGGCCCCGGGGCGGAGCCCTTCAGCCAGTATAATCATATGAAGGTCACCGCCGTGGACGACGGCACCGCCACCGTGGAGCTGGAGCTGCACCCGGACAGCCTGAACTGCTGGGGCACCCCTCACGGCGGCGCGCTGTTTACCATGGCTGACGTGGCGGCGGGCATGGCCCTGCTGACCCGGCGGCAGGAGGTGACGTTTACGGTGTCCTCCAGCATCGAGTACCTGTCCGCCGCGGCGGGAACGGGAAAGCTCACCGCCGTAGGCACCGTGGAGAAAACGGGCGGCCACATGGGCTTCAGCCGCACGGACATCCGGGACGAGAGCGGCAGGCTCATTGCTGCCCTGCGGACGGTGATGTATCTGACCGGGCGGCCCCTGGAGCTATGAGGGCCTTTTTCAGGCGGCACCGGGGCCTGCACATCTGGTTTCTGGCGGTGTGCGGGGTGCTGGGTCTGTATTTTGCCCTGCGGACTGTGCCGGGGCTGATGAACTGGGTCAGCCGCCAGGTGGTGATGCCTCTGGAGCGGGCGGTGGCGTCGGTGTGCTACCGGGCGTCCTTCTCCGTGGCGGAGCTGCTGTACGCCATAGCGGCGGGAGTGGTCCTGCTGTGGATGGGGGCCGCCGTCCGGCGGCTGATCACGGATCAGGGCCGCCGGGGCCGGGTGCTGTATCGCTTTGCGCTGACGGCGGTGTGCGCGGTGCTGACGGTGTACGCCGGGTTCAGCCTGCTGTGGGGCGTCAACTACTATGCGGAGTCCTTCCAGCAGCAGTCCGGCGTGTATGCCCGGGAGTCCACCCCGGAGGAGCTGGCTCAGGTGACGGAATACTTCGCCCGGCAGCTGGCGGACTGCGCCGGTCAGGTGCGGCGGGACGAAAACGGCCTGTTTGCCGAGAGCCGGGACGACATCTTTGCCGACAGCGTGCGGGTGTTCGACGGCGTGTACGACGCGTTTCCCTGCCTGCGGATGGAGGACCGGGTGCCCAAGGGGGTGCGGTTTTCCACGGCCCTCAGCGCCATGGACTTTACGGGGTTCTATTTTCCCTTTACCGGCGAGGCCAACCTGAACATCGACAGCCCCGCCTGCTATCTGCCCAGCACCATTGCCCACGAGATGGCTCACCAGCGGGGCATCGCCTCGGAGCAGGAGTGCAACTTCATTGCCATCGCCGCCTCCACCACGGCGGACAGCGCCGCTTATCGCTACTCCGGCTGGCTCATGGGCTTTACCTATCTCTCCAACGCCCTGTACCGGGCGGACCCGGAAGCGTGGCAGGCCGTGCGGGTGCTGCTGCCCGACACGGTGGTGGCGGACCTGCGGGATAACTCCGCCTATTGGACGGCCTTTGAGGGGCCCGTCAACGACGCGGCCCAGAAGGTGTACGATTCCTTCCTGAAAAGCAGCGGCGACCCCCGGGGCACCCAGAGCTACGGCACCGTGGTGGATATGCTGATGGCGTACTACGGGTAAACGGTACAAAAGGATATAAAAAGAGAAACTTCCCTCCGCCGCGGGGCGGAGGGAAGTTTTTGCGTGAAAAGCGAGGATCACTTGTCGTCTGCGTCCTTGTCGCCCGGGTCTTTTTTGTCCCGCTTTTTCAGCTGGGAGATGACCATGGCAGTGCAGACGGTCATAACAGCGGCGAGTATAAACGTGCAGTATTCGATCTCGCTGTAGACAAGCTCGGAGGACGGAATAAAATAGTTCATGTCTGCCCCAATGTAGAGGGCAAGCAGCGTTCCGATCAGAAGAAAAATATATTTGAGCCAGCTGCGCATGATAACCTCCTTTTGGACACATAAATGGGTAATAGAAGTAAAATATCCGGTCGGCCTTGATGAAATATTAACATAAAGAGTGCGATCTGTCAAGCAAAAACGATAAAATGAACCTTATAAAATGGGCGCCGCTTCAACAAGCTGAAATGCCGACGAAATGCCGCCCAAAAGAGCCTCGCAGAGTTCGCGGCCCGCAGGCTGCGAATAAGGTTTGATCCATTTTTCGCGGCGGCGCCCCCCAAGGGGACTTCCGTTGGGCGTGTACGTCGCGAAAAATACTTTGCGCGGAGAGAGTGTGTTTTCGCGCATTTTATGCGTGAAAACGCGCGGGTCGGAGCGAAATCCCTTTTGTCAAAAAAGGGCGGCGCCCTTTTTTGACAAGCTGAAAAGAGCCTCCCCACCGGGGAGGCTCTTTTGCAATGTTACAGGTCCAGGAGCTGCAGCTCCTCCTCGTTGACCTTCCGCAGGTCCCGGCGGCTGAGAATGTCATACATGCAGGGCACCACCAGCAGGGTCATCAGCGTGGCGTACAGCAGACCGCCGATGCACACCAGGGCCACCGGCTGCATCAGGGCCGTGCCCACATCCTTGCCGAAGGCCATGACCACCAGGCCCAGGATCGTGGTCAGAGACGTCATAAGAATGGGCCGCAGGCGGGTGACGCCAGCCTCGATGATGGCCTCCCGGCGGCCCATACCCTCCAGCCGCAGCTGGTTGATGTAGTCCACCAGGACAATGCCGTTGTTGACGATGACGCCCACCAGCATCACAAAGCCCACCAGAGACACCACGCTGACCTCGATGCCCGCCAGCAGCAGGGCCAGGAAGCCGCCGGTGAAGGCTAGGGGAATGGTGAACATGACGATCAACGGCGAGCGCAGGGACTGGAACTGGGCCACCATTACCAGGTACACCAGGACGATGCCCAGCAGCAGCATCAGCAGCAGCTGCCGGATGGCGTCCATAATGGCCTCGTTTTCCCCCTGGAAGGAGGCGGTGATGCCCTGGGGCAGGTCTACCTCCGCAATAGCCGTCTGGGCGGCGGTGGTGACCTTGGTGACATTGTAGCCGTCGGCCACGTCGGCAGACACAGTGATGTACCGCCGCTGCTGGTCGCGGTGAATGGTGTTGAGGCTGACGGTCTCCTCCAGCTTGGCAATATCGCCCAGACGGACGGGCTCCGCCGCCTGGACGGCGGAGGTGCTGCCGGAGGACATGCCGGACATGCCGCTCATGGAGCCGCTGCCGGAGGACATGCCGCTCATACCGCTCATGGAGCCGCTGCCGGAGGCGGCGCTCATCATGCTGCTCATGGCGCTCATGGCGGAGGGATCGATCTCCAGGTCCATGAGCTTTTCCCGGGTCATGCGGCTTTCCTCCGGGGACTGGATGGACACGCTGACGTCCAGCCCGTCCAGGGTCAGGGACAGGGAGCTGTCGGTGTCCGTCAGGGCGGAGGCAACGGCCATATACACCTGGGCCACGGTGAGGCCCTTTTCCATGGCGGCGTTGCGGTCCACGGACAGGTGCAGGGCGGTGGCCGCCTGCTCCAGGCCGTCGGACACGTTTTCCGTGCCGGGGACGGTGGCCAGCTTCGCGGCCAGTGTCTTGGCGGCGGACTGCATCTGCTCCATGTCGCTGCCGTAGACGTTCAGCGTGACGCCGCTGCCGGTAAGATAGGTCATGTAGCTGTCCATGGCGCCGGAGGCGGTGACGGTGCAGTCCATACCGGTGCAGGCGGCCTCGATCTGTTGTCCGGTCTTTGCGCCGGAGGCCCCTTCGGTAAGGGTGATATAGGCGGTGACGTCATACGCCCCGCCGCCGGAGGACATCATGCTGGTCATGTCCATGCCGCCGGAGCTGCCGGAGGAGGACATCATCGCGCCTACGGTCTCCACGTTTTCCACCTGGGCAGCCCGGCGCAGCACCTCATCCGCCAGGGATACGGCCTGCTCCCGGGTGCAGCCCTCGGGCATGGAGACGGTGAGATTCACGGTGTTCATGTCGATATTGGGCATGAAGGCAAAGCCGCGGGCCAGGGTGGCTCCGGCGGAGCCCAGCAGCAGCACCAGCGACAGCAGCAGCACCACGGCCCTGTGTCTCAGGGACCAGGACACAGCCTTGCGGTAGGCGGGATAGACCCGGTCCAGCAGACCCGGCTTCTGGGGCTTTTCCTTGCGGAGCATGCCGGAGGCCATGGCGGGCACCAGGGTCAGGGCCACAATGAGGCTGGCCAGCAGCGAATAGGTCATGGTCAGGGCCAGGTCCGTGAACAGCTGCTTGGTGATGCCCTCCACAAACACGATGGGCAGAAATACGCACACGGTGGTCAGGGTGGAGGCGGTGATGGCGCCCAGCACCTGCCGCGCACCGGACACCGCCGCCTGGATGACGGTGGCCCCCTTGGCGCGCAGACGATAGATGTTCTCAATGACCACCACCGAGTTATCCACCAGCATGCCCACCGCCACGGCCAGGCCGGACAGGGAGATCATATTGATGGTGACGCCGGAGAAGTACATGAGCACCACGGCGAAGATCACGCTGATGGGGATGGAGCACAGGGTGATGACGGTTGGACGCAGGTCCCGCAGGAACAGGTACAGGATCAGCACCGCGAACAGTGCGCCCCAGCCCAGAGAGGACAGAATGGAGTTGATAATAAGGTATATGTAGTCCCCCTGGTCCATCAGGGGCACGAAGGAAAGGCCCTTGTACTCCGCCTCCAGCTCCCGGAAGCGGCTGTTGATGTTGTCGGACACCTCCGCCGTGGCGTAGGTGGACTGCTTGTTGAAGGAGACGATGACGCCGTCCTTGCCGTTGAGCTTGTCGTAGATCTCCGAGGAGTTGTCGGTGATGGCCACGTCGGCCACGTCCTTCATGCGGATGGGGTCGATGCCGTCCATCCCCAGGTCAAAGAGCACCAGGTCCTCCAGGTCCTGGCGGGTGCCGATGGCGTCGCCCACGGAAACCATATAGTTGACGCCGTCCTCCTTCAGATACCCGGCGGGCATGGAGAAGTTCTGGGCCGTCAGCAGGGCGGTGATGGTGGATAGGTTCAGGCTGGAGGACAGGTCCGCCTGGCTCAGGGCGGCGGAGCGGGATTCCTCCAGAGTCTGGAGGCCCTGGTCGATCTGATTCAGGGCGCTGTCCAGCTGGATATTGGCGGAGATGATCTGGGTAACGGCGTCGGCCATGGTCAGGGTCCCGGCGGTCACCTGGTCCGCCAGCTTGGCCACGCCCTCGTCGGTTTCCAGGTCCCGCAGCTGTTTTTCCAGCTCCTCCAGCTGCTTCTGCCACTCCTTGGCCCGCTGGACGGCCTCGTCCCACTTGACGCCCAGGGCCGCCATACGCAGGTCCAGCGCCGCCAGCTCCGCCTGGATGCGGACGTATTCGGGGTCACTTTCGATTTCGGCGATGGCTGCCTGCTTTTCCTCCTCCGTCATGGAGGGGTCGTGGCGGATGGCCTCGATACGGGCCTGGTAGGGAGCGTTTTCCGCCTCCAGACGGGCCTTCTCCGCCTGGATCTCCGCCAGCTCCCGGAGGTTGGCCTGGAGCTGGTCCCGGCTGTCCCGCATGGTTTTCAGACTGTCCTGAATGGTGGTAAGGGCCTGGGTCACAGCGTCCCGGACGGCGGATTCCTCGGCGCTGCGGATGGCAGCCTTGGCGCTGTTGACCTGGCCCCGGGCGGAGGACAGCTGCCCTGCCGCGTCGTCCAGCTGCTTCGCAATGGCGTCGGACAGCCGCCGGGACAGATCATCCAGCTTCTTTTGGCTGAGGATCACATGGAGCTGATGCTGGACCTTACCGCTGACGGTAACACTGGCCACGCCGGTGATGCCCTCCAGCTTGGGGGACAGGGTATCCGTGACAAAGTCGGACAGCTCCGTGATGTCCTTGCCGTCGTAGGACAGGGCCGTCACCTGCACCGGCAGCATGGAGGGGTTCATTTTCAGCACATAGGGATCGCCCACGGTGTCGGACCAGGAGCCCTTCAGCTGGTTGATCTTCTGCTGGATATCCACGCTGACGGTGTCCATATTCACGCCGTCTTCAAACTCCAGCACCACCATGGACACGCTGTCCATAGAGCTGGAGGTGACGTTTTTGATGCGGTCCAGGGTGGCCATGGACTGCTCCAGGGGCTTGGTGATATCGGCCTCCACGGTCTCGGGGCTGGCCCCGGGGTCGGTGGTCACCAGGATCACATAAGGGAAATCCATATTGGGCATCAGGTCGGGGGTCATCTTCAGATAGGCCACCACCCCCAATACCAGAATCGCCAGCACCGCCACGAACACGGTCAGCGGCTTTTTTACGCTGAATTTGGGCATATTCGCATCGCTCCTTGCACGTTATAAGCCAGTTGTTACACAACTGTAAAAAACATTTTAAAGAATTTTAACATTCTAAAGCGCCGCGCGCAAGAGGGCCGGGCAATTATTAACGAAACCGTTACAAACTCCCAATTTTTCCTTAGCCTAACGAAAGAAAAAAGGCAAAAATGCCCCGGAACCCAGCAGGTTCCGGGGCACAGTCTGTCAAAAGAGCCTCGCAGAGTTCGCGGCCCACAGGCCGCGAATAAGGTTTGATCCATTTTTCGCGGCGGCGTGTACGTCGCGAAAAATACTTTGCGCGGAGAGA
>OLNX01001269.1_pt1 | contig 22106 bp, 19 predicted proteins | sample 1672611 | NCBI WGS metagenome assembly OLNX01 (sample SAMEA3136705, study PRJEB25190) | human gut metagenome | reverse complement strand
CCGCAGGAAGCTTGGATACGCCTAGGCGCGGTCCAAGAAATCGTCCGCACCCCCTTTTAGGAACTATTTCACCGCAACTTATAGATGCGGCGTCGACTAGGACAAATCGTCTTCGTAGGGCATCAGGTCTGCTAGGTAGCCTTTTTCCTTGAGCATCGCCTCGATCTCGTCGAGGGTCTGTTCGTCCTCCGCCGCAATGCGATGGAAGTGGTAGCCGCTGGTCACCGTCAGCAGCGGAAAGCTCTTGCCGCTCTCGATATCGCGCAGATAGCGCTCGACATCGCGACGATTGCGGATGTCCAGGTCGGCCGTAATCTTACCGTACACGCGGTGATTGACGATCACGTTGAGCACGGCGCCGCCGGCGTCGACGATACTCGTGAGCTCATCGCCTGCCTGCTCCACGCTGTGGCGAACCTTGACCAAGCGCGTAGGCGCGGCGGGGCTGCTGGGGGCCTCCTGCAGCACGTAGCCGCGGTTGGTCGCCACGATATCGTGCCCATCGGCGCGCAGCAGGGCGATGTCCTGCACCACGATCTGGCGGCTCACACCCACCTCGCGGGCAAGCGCGCTGCCCGATACGGGCCCCTTGGCCCCCTCGAGCACGGCCATGATGGCACGGCGACGCTCGCGGGCGTTCATTATTTACCGTCCAGCAGACGCAGGTGCTTAAGCGAGAGGTCGAGGATCGGCGCGGAGTGCGTCAGGGCGCCCGAGCTAATAAAGTCAACGCCCAGGTCGGCAAGCGCGCGGATATTGCCGGCGTCCACGTTGCCCGAGCACTCGGTCTTGGCGCGGCCGGCGATAAGTTCAATAGCGGCGGCCATGTCGTCATGGGTCATGTTGTCGAACATGATGATGTCGGCACCGGCCTCCACGGCCTCACGCACCATGTCCAGGTTCTCGCACTCGATCTCGACCGTCGTGGTAAACGACGCATGGGCGCGCGCCATCTCGATCGCGCGCGCCACGCCACCGGCGGCATCGATGTGGTTGTCCTTGAGCATGACGGCCGTCGACAGGTTGTAGCGGTGGTTGCTACCGCCGCCAATCTCAACCGCCGCCTTTTCAAACACACGCATACCCGGCGTGGTCTTGCGCGTGTCGACGAGCACGGTCTTGGTACCCTCGAGCGCCGCGGCCATGCTGTGCGTGTAGGTAGCGATGCCGCTCATGCGCTGCAGGTAGTTGAGTGCCACGCGCTCGCCCGAAAGCAGCACGCGCGCATCGCCGCGCACCTGACCCACATGGTCGCCGGCGTGCACCTCGTCGCCATCGGCAACATCAAACAGCACCGAGCTCTGCGAATCCAGCAGCTCAAAGGTGCGAGCGAACACATCCAGTCCCGCAATGATGCCGTCGGCCTTGGCGATGAGCTCCACCGTGGCGGGGCGCGCCGTGGGGCACACGCTCGCCGTGCTCACGTCCTCAAACGTAATGTCCTCGCGCAGAGCTTGCAGAATCAGATCATCGACGACGAGCTTCATGGTAATGGGATTCATGGTCTACTCCTCCACGGCCTGCGTGCCGGCGGCACGGGCCAAATCATCGATTGCCAGGGTGTCGGCACTCAGGGCGCGATGACGGCCATCGAGCGCGGGATCGCCCGCCTGCTCCACGGCCAGCGACTCGCCGGTACGCATGTACCACGCGGCGCGACGACCCCAGACCAGTGCTTCGAGCAGACTGTTTGATGCAAGGCGGTTCTTGCCGTGAACGCCGTTGCAGGCCGTCTCGCCCGCGGCGTAGAGTTCGGGCATCGAGGTGCGGCCGTCCTTGTCGACCCACACGCCGCCCATAAAGTAGTGCTGCGTCGGCGTAACGGGAATGGGCTCGTCCAAGATGTCGCGGCCGTCCTCCAGGCAGCGCGCGCGAATGTTGGCAAAGTGCCCGGTCACCACGTCACGCTCGACGGGGGCAAAGCTCAGCCACTCGTGCTCGGTGCCGTCCTGCTTCATCTGCTCGCGGATGGCGGCGGCGACAACGTCGCGCGGCTGCAACTCGTCGGTAAAACGCTCGCCGGCGGCGTTGAGCAAAATCGCGCCCTCGCCGCGGCAGCTCTCGCTGATCAGGAACGTGCGACCCGGCTGCGGCGAGAACAGACCCGTGGGATGGATCTGCACGTAGTCCAGGTGCTCCATCTTAATGCCATGCTCCTGAGCGATGTAGCAGGCGTCGCCCGTGAGCTGCGGGTAGTTGGTCGAGTGGTCGTACACGCCGCCAATGCCACCCGTCGCCCACAGCGTGTGGCGGGCATGGATCTTAAACGGCTTACCGGCATGCACGCCCTCAACGGCATTTGCCAGCTCGTCGGCGGGGCGAACCGAGTTGTCCTCGTCCACGGCTACGGCGACGACGCCGGTGCACACCGTGGCGCCATCGCGCTCGGCGGTCAGGATGTCGGTCATGGCCGCGTGTTCCAAAATCTGCACGTTGTCCAGCTTGCGAACGGCCTGGAGCAGCTTGGTCGTGATCTCCTTGCCCGTAATGTCGGCATGGAAGGCAATGCGCGGACGGCTGTGCGCGCCCTCGCGGGTAAAATTGAGGCTGCCGTCGGCCTTGCGCTCAAAATCCACGCCCATCGCTAGCAGGTCGTTGATGACCGAGCGGCTCGAGCGAATCATGATGTCGACGCTCTCGCGGCGGTTCTCGTAGTGGCCGGCGTGCATGGTGTCCTCAAAGAAGGCATCATAGTCCGAGCCCTCGGGCAGCACGCAGATGCCGCCCTGCGCGAGCATCGAATCGCACTCATCGACCGCGCCCTTGGAGAGCATGATCACGCGCGTGCTCGTCGGCAGATTGAGGGCCGCGTACAGACCCGCCACGCCGCAGCCGGCAATGACGACGTCGCGCTCCATATCGGGGTATTGCTTGGTTTCCACAGGAATCCTCTCCCTTGTAATGTGGCATAAGGGACCGTCCCTCATGCAACATTGTTCTAGCGTGCTGCGTACTCGAGCATACGGTCGAGCGTGAGCTTGGCCTGGTCTGCTGCCTCGTCCGAGACGCCGATCTGCACCTCGCCCTCGCCCGTCTCCAGGCAGCGCACGAGCTTTTCGAGCGTGATAAGATCCATGTTGACGCAGGTGGGCTGCACCGCGGGGAAGTAGAACTTCTTGCCGGTGCCCTGGCAGCGGCGCTCGAGCTCGTAGAGCACGCCGCGGACCGTCACGATAATGAACTCGCTCGCGTCGGACTCCTCGGCGTACTTGATGATGCCGGCGGTGGAGCCGATGTAGTCGGCCTCGGCCAGGACGTCGGCCTTGCACTCAGGATGCGCCAGCACGAGCGCGTCGGGGTGGGCTTCCGTCGCGTCGACGATCTGCTCGACGGTGATGATGTGATGGCGCGGGCAGTAGCCGTTGTTGAGGATGACGTGCTTTTGCGGCACCTGCTCGGCTACGAAGCGTCCCAGGTTTTGATCGGGAATGAACAGGACATGCTGCTGCGGCAGCTCGGACACGATCTTAACGGCGTTGGAGCTGGTGACGCACACGTCGCTCCAGCTCTTGATCTCGACCGTGGAGTTGACGTAGCAGACGACAGCCAGGTCGTCGCCGTACTCGGCGCGCGCCGCGTCGACCGTCTCGTGCTTGACCATGTGCGCCATGGGACAGTCCGCGCCCGGCTCGGGCAGCAGCACGGTCTTGGTGGGGTTGAGCAGCTTGGCGCTCTCGCCCATAAACTCCACGCCGCACAACACGATGGTCTGCTGCGGCAGGCTCTTGGCGAGCTTGGCCAGGTAGAAGCTGTCGCCGACGTAATCAGCCACGGCCTGCACCTCGGGCGCCACGTAATAGTGCGCCAGGATCACCGCGTCACGTTGGGTTTTTAGTTGCTGAATGGCCTCGACGAGCTCTGCGGGCACCAGTGCCGCACGCTCCGTTGCCGTCGTTGCCGATGCCAGGCCGGCCGCGATATCGCGTGCAAGCTCCGACGCATCCATGTTCGCGCTCTGTGCCATCAAGGCCCCTCTCTTTTGGCGAATCTTGGGGCTTTAGTATGACACCTAGGTTTACAGCTGACAAGACAGCTGTAAACCTAGGTGTAAAATTGAAATAAAGATTCAATCATGTGGCAGGTCCATATTCGAACTGGCAAGCTGAGGATAGCTGAGCTCTCGATGGCGCAGGAGGCATCTTTCGCCACCGCAATACCGCTTGGCGCGAGTTGCACGCCGTGGGGCGCAAACGGTCCGCACCCCCACAAGCGGCGCGTACCCGATGTGGCAAAATCGAACTACTAAGGGGGCTTAGAATGCTCAAGATTATTGCCTGCGACGATGATGTCGCTTTTCTAGATAGACTGCACCGGATGATCGACCGTTGGTCGACCGAGACGGGCACGACGGTCGATGTTGCGCTCGTCACGCGCGGCGAGGACCTGCTGGCCCGCCATGCCGCATCGCGCGCCGACATCATTCTGCTCGACATGATCATGCCGCTCGTCAACGGCATGGACACCGCACGCGAACTGCGCCAGGCCGACACCGCCGTGCGCCTGGTGTTCCTCACCTCGTCGCCCGAGTTCGCGCTGGAATCCTACGAGGTCCGCGCCTTCGACTATCTGCTCAAGCCCGTGACTTACGAACGCCTGGCGCAGTTACTCGACGAGCTTTCGAGCATGCGCCCGGCGGCAACCGACGAGCTCGTGATCAAAACTTCCTTTGGCTACCACGCCCTGCGCCTGTCCGACATCGAATATGCCGAGGCGCGCAACAAGCACGTGGTCTTCCACCTGCGCGACGGACGCGATATCGAGGCACTCGAGTCGTTCCGCAGCGTCGAGGACCGCTTGGAGCAAAACGCAGTCTTCTTTAAATGCCACCGCAGCTACCAGGTCAACCTGCGCAATATCGATCACTTTGACCGCACGGACATCGTCATGCGCTCGGGCGCGTGCATCCCGCTTTCGCGCAGTTGCAAGCAGGGATTCCAAGACGCCTACTTTGCAGTGCGCTTTGAGGGTGGGAGACACTGATGGTCTCCTCGGTCGAAATGGTCCTTTGGGCAATCCACCACGCCACGACGCTGCTCTTTGGCGTCTTTGCCTCGGCGGCGCTGTGCGGTGTCGAGATCAACCGGCGTCATGCGCTTGAACTGGTGTTGGTCGGCATCGTGACCGGCGCTGCCTTTTCGATCGCCAATGTCGTTGGCGGCGAACTATTTGCCCGACAGGTTTATCCACTTGCCGTGCACCTGCCGCTTATCGTCTACCTGTGTGCGCGCTACCGCCTGAGCCCGCTGCTTGCCGCGCTCGGCATTACGAGTGCTTATCTGAGCTGCCAGTTCAGCAATTGGATGGGCATCGCCGCCTTTGCCGCAACCGATTCGCAGATCGCGTACTATCTGGCGCGCATCGCGACCACACTCGCCGTCTTTGCCGTCCTGTTGCATTGGGCCGGCGACATCGGTCCACGCTTGGCGATTAAAAGCACCACCGAGCTGGGCATCCTTTTAATCCTGCCGCTCGTCTATTACGTCTTTGACTATGCCACCAACGTCTACACCACGCTGTTCCACTCGGGCTCGGTGGTAACGGTTGAGTTTTTGGCATTTGCGCTCTGTGCCTTCTATCTTATGTTTCTTGCCGTTTACCTGCGCGAATACGAAGAAAAGGAAACCGCCGAGCGAGAGCGCTGGATGCTCGAAACCCGCGACAGCGCCGCCATCAAAGAGCTCGAGGCTTGGCGTCAATCTGGGCGCGAGCTGTCGATTCTTCGCCACGATATGCGCCACTTCCTACGCGGCCTGGCCGCTTTAATTGAGGAGGGCCACACCGACGAGGCGCTCAAACGCATCGATGAACTCTGCGAAGCCGGCGATCGCACCGCCGTACGCCGCTTCTGCGCCAACGAGACCGTAAACATCGCGCTTTCGTCATTTAACTCGGATATCAATAGAAACGGCATTACCGCCAACCTGCGCGCCGCCGTACCCGAAACCATCCACGTAGGTGACGCCGACCTGTTTAGCGTGCTCTCAAATGCCTTGGAAAACGCTATCACCGCCGCGAGCGCCGCGCCCCAGGGAAAGCGATTCGTCGACTTTGACCTGCGATTAGAGGACGGCCAGCTGCTGCTGTTAGTTTCCAACACGTTTGACCGCGCGCCGCGCATGGTCGACGGCATGCCCGTGACCCGGCATGCGGGCCACGGCTTTGGCACCAAGAGCATCAAACTTGCCGTGGAGCGCATGAACGGCAACTGTCAGTTCCGCATTAACGGCGATCGGTTTGAGCTGCGCGCTGTGATGTAGAAGTGCGGCGCCGATCTCGCGGCGTGTCTTGCCCGCCAGGCAATCGCTCACCGGCGCCAATCCGCTACAGCGGAGCGGCCGCCGGGGTCAGCTGCTTGATGTAGGCCCACATGCGCTGCTTGGCCGCTTTGTCGGTCAGCGCCGCCTCAAAGCCATCGAGCGCGAGCACGCGGCGGCCCTGCACATGGGCGACCAGGCCGGGCTTGAGCATGGCGGTGTCGAAGTCATCGATCGCCACGAGCATATCGGCGTAGGTCTCGCGCATGGCGTCAGCCGCGTTGTTGTCGAGCAGCAGCACCGCCTCGGGATCCAAAGCCTCAAGCGCCTCACGGAACAGCTCGCACGGCAGAGTCTCGCCCACCGCGACCGTCCCATCACCCACGCCGGCGACGCTTGCCAGCACGCAAAAATCCTCGGGCGCGTAGCCGATGGCCCCAAGCGCCTTGCGCAACGCCGCGCCATCCGGGCCGGCGGCAAGCTCGCCACCCGAACGCTCGGCCTCGTCCAGATCGCCTTTGACCAGCACGATCGGCGAGCACGCGTTGCCCGCGATACGCACGCCACGACCCGCGAGCGATGCGAGCTCCTGCTCGGTCGCCTGGGCGATGGCTTCTTTTTTCTGGCTTTGTGACGTGGGCATGCGCTCTCCAATCGTTTGCGTGCCCACCATTATATAAAAGAGCCGCCCGCGAGTGGTTGCTTTGCGGGCGGCTGGGTATAAGCACGGTCGTACTGAGTTTTACGCGGCCGAGCCGCGTCGCATTATGGAGGTCACCATGGCTGACATTAATCAGATTACCCCCGAGAACTTCGATTCCATCGTTAACGACAGCCTGCCCGTGCTGGTCGATTTTTGGGCACCGTGGTGCGGGCCCTGTCGATCCCTCTCGCCCATCGTTGACGAGGTTGCCGATGAGCTGGCGGGCAAGCTTGCCGTTGCCAAATGCAACGTCGACGACAACCAGGACCTGGCCATGAAGTATGGCGTCATGAGCATCCCCACGCTGATTGTGTTTAAGAACGGCGAGGAGATTGACCGCTCGGTTGGCGCTCTGCCCAAGGCGAGGCTGCAGGCGCTGCTGGAGAAGCATCTGTAATACGCTTGTTACATGTTGCCGTCTGCCTGCCGTCCATGAGCGCTTTTACGCCGCTCGCCGGACTTCTGAATGCACCGAGTGCAACCACGGATAGTATGGTAGTCACAAACAGCCCCCAGTGAACGGGTGCGGGTCGCACAGACTCGTACCCGTTTTCTTATGCAACTGCGCGCAGAGCGGGCGTAGTAAAATCTGAACCACTGAACTGCCCCATACAAAAGGAGATTTCCCATGCATGATGTTGGAATGAACATGAGCCAGCTTGCCATGAGCGTCAAGCAGGTCGACGACACCATCGAGCTCGCTCACGAGTGGAGCCATCAGCTGCTGCATGCGACCGAGAATTTTGACATGGAGCGCATCGGCGCCAAGCTCGAGGCCGCCATGGCCGCGCTGCACGAGGCCCACGACGCACTCGAGGGCTACGAGGAAGCCATCGAGGCCGACCACAACTCCGTCGGCTCCGTGAAGCTGGTGTAAGGTGGCCGAACACGAGCACGGCTGCGGGTACGAGCACGAGCACCCGCACGGGGCGGACGGTGACGCGGGCTGCCACTGTAGTGGCTCCGGCTCCGAGCTGGTCCGTTTTTCGGTTACCGCACCCGACGACCTGCTGCGCCGTTTTGACGAGCAGATCGCACGCCGCGGCGACGTGGCCAACCGATCCGAGGCCGTGCGCGACCTGATTCGCGCCTCGATCGCCAAAGAGCAGATGCGCACGCCCGATGAGCATGTTATCGGGTCGCTCACCATGATCTACGACCACCATACCGGCGACCTGACGCGCCGCCTGGACGAGGTGCAGCACGACTACACCGACGAGATCGTATCGACCATGCACGTGCATCTGGATCACCACAACTGCTTGGAGATTCTGGCGCTCAAGGGTCGCGGCGAGCGCGTCTACGAACTAGCCGACCGTCTGCTGGGCCTGCGCGGCGTTAAGCACGGCGAGCTCACGTGCGCCGCCACCAAGCAGAGCCTGGGGCTGTAGCGGGATTTCCCGCAGCGCACCTGCCAAATAGGGACAGGTTTGTTTTGGCAGGTTTAGAAGTTTTACCGACCAAAATAAACCTGTCCTTTTTTGGTCGGTTTTGATGAGGGGTGTCGCATGCGGCATGTGCATATTCATGTGACGGGCATTGTGCAGGGTGTTGGCATGCGACCGTTTGTGTATCGCGAGGCCATGACGCATGGCATTTGCGGATGGGTGCTCAATGCGGGCGACGGCGTGCATATCGAGGCGCACGCTCCGGCCGATGCGCTCGATGCTTTTGTTGCCGCGCTTTCTGAGCATGCCCCTGCAGCAGCCCGCATAGAGTATGTCGAGGTTGTGGACCTGGCAGCCAACGGTTGGGATGCCGCCGATGAACAGGGCTTTCGCATCGTAGCATCGCAGGACCAGACCGCACACACGACGCTCGTCTCGCCCGACATCGCTACCTGTGACGATTGCCTGCGCGAGTTGTTCGATCCCGCCGACCGACGCTATCACTACCCCTTTATCAACTGCACTAACTGCGGCCCACGCTTTACCATCATCCGGTCGCTGCCTTATGACCGAGCGGCTACCTCGATGGACCGTTTCCCCATGTGCCCCGCCTGCACCGCAGAGTATGCCGATCCACTCGACCGTCGCTTTCACGCACAGCCCGATGCCTGCTTTGATTGCGGGCCGCATATTACGTGGCGCGAGGCTGTGAACGGCGATGCGTGCGGGAATTCGTCCGCGACACCGGCCGTCGGCACCACACGCGAGGTCAGCGACGCCATTATCGAGCGCTGCGTTGAGCTGCTGGCCAGCGGTGGCATCGTCGCCATCAAGGGCCTGGGCGGATTCCACTTGGCATGCGACGCCTCCAACGAGCAGGCGGTAGCCGAGCTTCGCCGCCGCAAACGCCGCAGCAACAAGCCGCTTGCCGTTATGGTGCGCAGTCTTGCCGATGCCGGGCGCCTGTGCTATATCGACGATGCTGAACGCGATCTGCTCGCCGGCAGTATCCGCCCCATCGTGCTGCTGCGCCGGCGGGCTGTTTGCGGGAACGACGGCAATTCTTCCGACGCCCTCGTACTCGCACCGTCCGTCGCGCGCGACCTGCCCGAGCTTGGCGTTATGCTCCCCTACACCCCGCTTCAGCATCTTCTGCTTGCAGCTGCCGCGTCGCACGGTATGCACGCGCTCGTCATGACCAGCGGAAACCTGAGCGAAGAACCCATCGAGACCGACGACGACCTTGCCTGGGAACACCTCGTTGCTGCCGGCATCGCCGACGCGTTGCTCGGTAACGACCGCGCGATCCTCTCGCGCTACGACGACTCTGTAGTGCGCGTGGTCGACGGCGCCATTATGCCCGTTCGCCGCGCTCGCGGATATGCACCCCAGCCGCTGCCGTTGCCGGCGCTCGACGGCGCTCCGTCCTGCGTGCTCGCCTGCGGGCCACAACAAAAGGCCACGATTGCGCTCACGCGTGAAGGGACGAACGGCGAGGCGACCTGTTTTGTGTCGCAGCATATCGGCGATGTTGAAAACGGCGGGACCTTCGATGCCTGGAACGCCGCGCGCACGCGCTTGGAAGATCTCTTTGACTTGGCGCCCGCCGCCTTGGCCTGCGATTTACACCCCAGCTATCTATCGGGCCAGTGGGCGCGCGAGCAGACGCGAAAATGCAATCTGCCGCTCGTCGAGGTGCAGCACCATCATGCGCATATCGCGAGCGTAATGGCCGAGGCCATCGCCGCGGGCCAGCTTACAACCGACGCGCGCGTCCTTGGCATCGCCTTTGACGGCACCGGCGCCGGCACCGATGGGACCATTTGGGGCGGCGAGTTTCTTGTTGCCAGCCTTGGCGGCTTTGAGCGCGCCGCGCATTTGCGCACCTGGGCGCTCCCCGGTGGGGCGGCCTCCGTGCGCGACGCCCGCCGCAACGCCTTCGCCCTGCTCAGTGAGCTCGGCCTGCTCGAGCACCCAGGTGCCGCTCGGCTTTTGGACAGCCTCGACGAACAAACGCGCAGCGTGACAGCCACCATGATCGAGCGCGGCATCAACAGCCCGCGTACCAGCAGCATGGGGCGTCTCTTTGATGCCGCGGCAGCAATTCTGGGCATCTGCGACAAGGCAACCTACGAGGGCGAACCCGCCATCGAGCTTGAGGCCGCCGCCTGGCGCGCGCTCGACAACGAAATCGCCCATTTTCCCGACGACGCCGGCCATTTCGCATCTGGCCCATCGTGGTTGGACGGCCCCTATGTTCTGGACCAGAAAGCACTCTTTGAGGCACTTTTGGGGGGAATTGAAGCCGGAGCGCCCGCCGACAGGCTCGCACTCGACTTCCATGTCGCCGTCGCGCGCTCCTCGGCGCGTATCGCCAGCGATATCTGCGTGCACGAGGGCATCGACACCGTCGCGCTCTCGGGCGGCGTGTTCATGAACCGACTTCTGCTTCAGCTCCTCGCCCGCGAGCTCAAAAGCGCAGGCCTTACTGTCCTTGTCCCCCACACCGTACCCGTCAATGACGGCTGCATCGCCTACGGTCAGGCGGCGGTCGCACGCACTCGCCTCGCGCAGATTGCATCACAGTAGCTCGCCCTCGCACGCCGCCGCGCCCAGCCGTCTCACAGGCGTAACGCGTTTGCCCGCGAACCCCGCGAGCGCTACCATCAACTGATGGATTATTAAGCGCTCATCCAGCGCAAAGCGTATACAAGGGGAACAATATGTGCCTTGCCGTTCCCGGTAAAGTAGTCAAACGCGACGACGGCCTCAAGGCCACCGTCGACATGATGGGCATCGAGCGCCCTGTTTCGCTGAGACTCGTGCCGACGGCGCAGGTTGGCGACTATATTCTCGTACACGCCGGCTTTGGCATCCAGATTGTCGACGAGCAGGAAGCGCAAGAGACGCTCGAGCTTGTTAATGCCATGTCCGAGCTGGTCGAAAAAGACCAGCTGACCACCAACCCGGCGGAGGCTTACTAGTGGCGCCCGAGCAGCCGGCTCGTTCCGGTATCGACTTCTCGGCATTCCGCAATCCCAAGCTGGCTCGCGAGCTCATCGAGCGCATTCATGAGCTTGTCGGCGACCGCACCATCAACCTTATGGAAGTCTGCGGCACGCATACCGTGAGCATCGGGCGCTATGGCTTTCGCTCCATTATGCCGGCCGGGCTCAAGCTGCTGAGCGGCCCGGGCTGCCCCGTCTGCGTCACCGCCAACCGCGACATCGACCACGCAATCGCGCTCGCCAACATAGACGGCGCCATCATCACCACCTTTGGCGACATGATGCGCGTGCCCGGATCGTCCACCTCGCTCGCTGCACAAAAGGCGGCAGGGCGTGACATCCGCATTGTGTACTCCCCGCTCGATGCACTCGACATTGCCGAGCAAAACCCCGATCGCCCGGTTATTTTTATGGGCGTGGGCTTTGAGACCACAACGCCCACCATCGCCGCCGCCATCTTGGAGGCCGAAGCGCGCGGGCTTTTGAACTTCTCGGTCTATTGCGCCCACAAGACCACGCCGCCGGCGTTGCGCGCCATCGCCAACGATCCCGAGACCACCATCGACGGCTTTATCCTGCCGGGCCACGTCGCCACCATCACGGGCTTGGCGCCCTTTAGCTTTTTGGTCGACGAATTCAATACCCCGGGCGTGGTCACGGGATTTGAACCGGTCGATATCCTGCAGGGCATCTGCATGCTGGTCCAGATGGTTGTCGAGGACAGGCCGGCGATTGACAACGCCTACCGCCGTGGCGTCAACGCAGACGGCAACCCCGTGGCGCGCCAGCTGGTCGAGCAGGTGTTTGAGCCATGCGACACCACGTGGCGCGGGCTGGGGCCGATTGCCAACTCGGGCCTTTCCATCCGCCCCGAGTTCTCGCGCTTTGATGCCCGCGTTCGCTTTGACGTGCCCGTTGAGCCGACGGTTGAGCCGCGCGGATGCCGCTGCGGCGACGTGCTGCGCGGAGCCATTACGCCGAGCAGCTGCCCGCTCTTTGGCCGCACCTGCACGCCCGAGCACCCCGTCGGCCCGTGCATGGTGAGTTCCGAAGGCAGCTGCGCGGCGTACTACCGTTACCGAGTCTAGCCCGAACGCCCCCGCGCGCTGACACCTCCCACGATTGGAGTTTTCGATATGTCCCATAGCGTTACCGATAGCACCGTCCTGTTGGGCCACGGCTCCGGCGGACAGATGATGAAGCGCATCATCGATGAGGTCTTTTTAGATGCCTTTGGTTCGCCCGAGCTGCTCGAAGGCAACGATGCCGGCGTCGCCGCGCTGCCCGCGAGCGGGCGCATCGCCATGTCGACCGACAGCTTTGTAGTCTCGCCGCAGTTCTTCCCCGGTGGCAACATCGGCCGCCTCGCCGTGTGTGGAACCGTCAACGACGTCGCGACCTCGGGCGCCAACGTGCGTTACCTGTCGTGCGGCTTTATCCTCGAAGAGGGCTATCCCATGGATAGGCTCCGCCAGATTGTGCAGACGATGGCCGAGACGGCGCACGAGGCGGGCGTGTCCATAATCACGGGCGACACTAAGGTGGTCGAGCGCGGCGGGGCCGACGGCGTCTATATCAATACCGCCGGCGTGGGCGAGGTACCCGCGGGCGTGGCGCTCAGCGGCGCCAACTGCCGCCCCGGCGACGTCATTCTGGTGTCGGGAACACTGGGCGACCACGGTATCGCCATCATGAGCCAACGCGAGGGTCTGGCGTTTTCGAGCACCATCGAAAGCGATGCCGCACCGCTCAACCACCTGATTGCCGACGTTCTGGCCGCAGCGCCCGGCACGCGTTGCTTTCGCGACCCCACGCGCGGTGGCCTGGCGTCCACACTCAACGAGTTTGCCCAGGCTAGCGGTGTTGCCATGGAGGTCGACGAGGATGCCGTGCCCGTGCGCCCCGACGTGCAGGCAGCCTGCGAGATGCTCGGCTACGATGTGCTGCAGGTGGCAAACGAGGGCAAGATGGTTGCCGTCGTGCCGGCCGAACAAGCCGATGCGGCGCTGGCCGCCATGCGCGCCGCCCACTACGGTGAGAACGCCGCGATTATCGGCCGCGTGCTGCCACTTGGATCGGACGCTCGACCCGCCGTGCGCGTACGTACCGGCTGGGGCTCGACCCGCATCCTCGACATGCTCGTAGGAGAGCAGCTGCCGAGAATTTGCTAACGACAAAGGCTCAGGGCTATTAAAGATATTCAGATTCCAAACATGCCCGGCACGCATGCCCAGTATCATGGGGTGCGTTTTACAACTCAAGCGGCAGGAGCACCCATGGCAGCAGCTTTTTCCCATGTGATCTTTGACCTGGACGGCACCATTCTCAACACGCTCGAGGACCTGGCGGCCGCCGGCAACCATACCTGCGAGGCGCACGGCTGGCCCACGTTTGCCGTTGACGAGTACCGCTACAAGGTGGGAAACGGCATGCTCAAGCTGGTTGAGCGCTTTATGCCCGCCGAGTACGCAGGCGACGGCCGCATGTTTGAGCAGACGCTTGCCGAGTTTAGGGCTTACTACGGCGAGCACAAGGAAGACCACACCGCTCCCTATGCCGGCACGATCGAGATGCTCGACCGCTTGCGCGCCGCGGGCGTTCAGCTTGCCGTGCTCACTAACAAGGACCACGTCTCGGCGGCTCCGCTTATCGAAAAGTATTTTGGTTCCGAGCGCTTTGCGCTGGTGCAGGGCCGTGTCGATGCGTTTCCGCCCAAGCCCGAAGCACCCGTCACGCTGCATGTGATGGAAGAGCTAGGCGCCGACCCGGCGACCACGCTCTACGTAGGCGATTCCAATGTCGATATCCTGACCGGCCACAACGCCGGCCTTAAGAGTGCGGGCGTCAGCTGGGGCTTCCGCGGCCGCGCAGAGCTGGAAGCCACCGGCGCCGACTACGTGGTGGACACCCAGGCAGAGCTCGCGGCGCTGGTACTGGGCGAGTAACGCTGGTGCTGCTCAACCCAGCCGTCGCAATACCGTTGCGCGGAAAGTAGTCGTTGGGGACGTTCTTAAACGACTAGTCAAACAAGAACGTCACCAACGACTAGTCATTTAAGAACATCCCCAATGACTGCCATGACAACGCCGATGTTTTGGCAACGACAGCGAGCGGTCACCAGAGCGAACAAATTGGCATGAAAAGAGGGCGGCATTGACCTTCTGGTCATGCCGTCCTCTTTGAATGACAAGTTGTCGCTCTGGTGACCGCGCAGCGTCGAGCAGTTGCGGCGTTTGGTAAAACGCCGCAACGAACTAGCTCAGCATTGCATCCATCATCTCGGAGTTGACGGAGTCGTCGGCAGACCACTCGCCGTCGTCGTTGCAGGTGTACTTGAAGATAACCGTGGTCTTCCTGGGCTCGGTGGCCTTGGTCACATCGACCATAACCTGACCGGCCATCTTGTACAGCTCGTCATCGGAAGGAACCGTATCAAGCGCGGCGACCTTCTCCTGATACTGGGTGGAGAAGTCCTCGACGATCTTGTTCATAGACTTGCAGGTGATAGAGACCTCGGCGGTCGCGACACCCTTGTCCTCGTCGACCGTCACGTCGCCGATCTTGTAGTCAAAGCCCTCGAGATAGGTCTTGGCATACTCCTTGGGATCGATACCCAGCTGCTCGAACTCGTCGCCCGAAGCCTCCTCCAGACCAGAAAGGAAGTCGTCGCCACCGTTCTTGACCTCGTCAAACTGCGTCGTAAGATCCTCGGTGATGAGCTCCTCAACCGAAGGACCTCCACAGCCGGAAAGCACGACCACACATGCAACCAAGACGGCCATGAGGGGCGCAAGCAGCAGCTTCTTTTTCATGTTGTTCCTCCCAATGAGCGGCACTGCGCTTCCCAGACGCGGCGCACGTTGTAATAAGTAAGCCCATACTATCCACTTATGAACACCCTCGGCAACGCGAAGGCGCGGTCGGTTCGTTTTAGCGTCCGAACGGTTTGCAAGCCCACCCAACGTGCAATAAAACGCTTTCCCGCGGTGCAATAAAAAAGGTGGCCGGAAAACCCGACCACCCTCGCACAGCCTTTGGATGCCGCAGTTTACTTGCGGACGACCTTGACGATGGCGTCACCGGCGGCGACGGCGGACTCTGCCTCAACGGTGAGCTCGACATCGGCAAACTCGGCGGTGTTGGACACGGCCACGACGACGCAGTCCTTGTAACCGGCAGCGGCGATCTTGGCGCGGTCGATCTTGAGTATGGGCTGGCCGGCCTTCACAACGTCGTCGGCCTTGACGAAGCCCTCGAAGCCATCGCCGTTCATGTTGACGGTATCGACGCCAACGTGCACCAGAACCTCGATGCCGCTATCGGACTGCAGACCCACGGCGTGACCCATGGTGACGGTCACCTTACCGTCGCAGGGAGCGTAGACCAGATCGTCCTCGGGCCACACGGCACAGCCCTTGCCCAGAACCTCGCCGCCAAAGACGGGATCGGGCACGTCAGCCATCTTGATGACCTTGCCCTTGACGGGCGAGCACAGCACGTCGGCGCCGGCAGAAGCAGAGATGGAGGCCGGAGCAGCGGCAGCCGCGGGCTCAGCCTTCTTCTTGAACATATCAAACAGACCCATACGTTTTCTCCTCTTGATTAAGCGCAACGTTGTGCGCATGCCTACGGTAATTATAGTGCCAAATGGTTCAAATGCTAAGGTGGGGACTCGAATCGCAAGCCCTTCTCGGTAGTGCTCGTGGGATGAGCATCTCCTTTGCATCGCGGTTCGATAAGCCGAGTATCGCCCACGCGCGGGACGGGCAGAAGCGGGCACGCCAAACCCGATACTTCTTTTCGCTCTCGAGTCCTGCCGCCGCCCCGTCCCTAACACTTCCTGATACCGACCGAAACGTGCCAAAATAAACCCGTCCCTTTTTGGTAGGTTTGGCGAGTGTGGATTTTCGGACGCTTAACTAGCGAGCGTGGATAATCTCCCACTTTGACTTTGAGGCCGTCACCGAGCCAAAACGGGAGATTATCCACGTTCATTTTGGATGACCCCCTTGTACCAAGCCGAGCTCCATGGTCAAGTAATAACGACTTCTCATCATTAGATTGTTTACATCAATTCTAATAACTATTTAATCCTTAAACTCGTTATTAGAATTGATATGATTAGCCTAATAACGAGTTTCCGGCACTAAAGATATGGAGGGCGCGATGCAAATCGAGGAGAACGGCCAGGGAACGCTCCGCAATAATCTATCGGGGAAATTGGCTTACTATTCGTTTTTTCCAACGCCCTTGCAATCATTGAGGCAGCTAAACCTCACCGAGGAAACCTATCGCACGCTTTCCGCATGCTCACGAAAGCTTGGAGAGCTTGAAGGCATGCTCTACTTTGTTCCCAACGCCGACATGTATCTGACAATGTACGTGCGCAAAGAAGCACTCCTTTCTTCGCAAATTGAGGGAACCCAGTGCACGTTTGACGACCTACTTAGTCCATCGCAAACACAACTCCATCATAAAGATGTTGCAGACGTCGTGAATTACGTCCGTGCTGTCGACCGCGGCGTAGAACTGCTCAAAAAGATGCCCTTGTGCACGAGACTTCTTAGGCAAGTTCATGCGGTCCTGCTGGACGGAGTGCGCGGAACGGAGAAGAATCCAGGCGAGCTGCGCTCCTCACAAAACTGGATTGGCCCCTCAGGCTGCACCATTGCAACCGCATCGTTTGTCCCTCCAAACATTGAAGATTTGAGTAACACGCTCCAGGACCTCGAACGCTTTATCAATGAGCCTCAAGTCGAAATGGATCCGATTGTGCGGGCGGCGCTCGTCCATTACCAATTTGAAACTGCCCATCCATTCCTAGACGGAAACGGTCGCCTGGGCAGGCTTCTCATTACACTTATGCTCATCAATGATGGCGTTCTTCATTCTTGCTTGTTCTATCCATCGTTCCAGTTCAAGAAAAACCGAAGCGAGTACTACCGGCAACTCACATCCGTAAGGGAGAGAGGCACTTACGAGGAATGGATAGAGTTTTTCTGCAACAGTCTTCTCGAGAGTGCGAAGGACTCGGTAGGGTCTTTAAAAAACCTTGTTGACCTCCATAACCGTTCCACAGCAACCATTACCGAAAATCTCGGAAGGACTGCTGCAAACGGGCAAAGGCTGTTGGGCATTCTTGAAGAGCACCCCATCATCGACACCGCATTCATCGCTGCCCAACTCGATATCGGCAGGAGTACCGCGAGCTCGCTCGTCAAATCATTTGAAGAATTGGGTATCCTCCGTCCGCTCGACGAGTCAAGACAGAGATACCGGCAGTACGGGTATGAAGAGTATCTTTCGATTCTCAGGGAAGACGCCGAGCCGATTAGATAGGCATCGCAGCCCAGGCAAATTAAAGCGAGCGTGGATAATCTCCCACTTTGAGCCCGCACACAGGCCAAAAACGGGAGATTATCCACGCTCGTTCCTGAGTAGTCATTTATGAACGTCCCCAATGACTAGTCCGGCAACGCCGATGCCTTGGCAACGGCAGCGAACGGGCCGCATTCGGAGCAAGACGACGCCGCAGATAGAGAACGGACAGCGAGCGGGTCGCATTTGAGACAAGGTGACGTGAAACGAAAGGGCGCTGACCTTCTGGTCGCGCCCTTGAAGTTGAACGTCAGATTGTCCAAATGCGGCCCGCGCAGCGTCGAGCAGTTACGCGGGTTGGTAAACCCGCGTAACTAACGTGCTCCGTACTGCTCGTAGTAGGCGTCGATGGCGGTCTTGAGCTCGTCGTCGATGACAACCTTGCCGTCGATCTCGTGGTTGTAGAGGGTCTCGACGACCTCGGCCATGGAAACGATGCTCGCGACGGGGAAACCGTACTTGGCCTCGATCTCCTTCTGAGCGGTGGTCACGCCACCCTTGCCGACCTCCATGCGGTTGAGAGACACGATGAGGCCCTTGATTTCGACGTCGGCAGCAGCCTTAACCTTGGGATAGGTCTCGTCGATGGACTTGCCGCTGGTGGTGACGTCCTCGACCATGACCACGCGGTCGCCGTCCTTGGGCTCATAACCCAGCAGGTTGCCCTTATCGGCACCGTGGTCCTTGGCCTCCTTGCGGTCGCAGCAGTACTTGACCTCCTTGCCGTACAGCTCGTGGTAGGCAATCGCGGTCACGACGGCCAGGGGAATGCCCTTGTAGGCCGGCCCAAACAGCACGTCAAAGTCGTCGCCAAAGTTATCGTGGATGGCCTGGGCGTAATACTCGCCCAGCTTCTTGAGCTGATAGCCCGTCACGTAGGCGCCGGCGTTCATAAAGAACGGGGACTGACGGCCGCTCTTGAGCGTAAAGCTGCCGAACTTAAGAACGTCGGACTCGACCATAAACTTGATGAACTCTTGCTTGTAAGCCTCCATGCGGGCTCCTCTCGTAATCGCGTACGTGCCTTCCAGTTTAGCGCAGGCGAAGCGTCGATGCGGGCGCGCTTTGGGGCCACGGCATTCTGTAAAGGCTTTGTCAGGGGAAATGGTTTTCCGAACAATGGGGTTGACATGTCAAACCCCCTCATCAAGAATACGGGCGGATTAAAAAGGGGTACGAGATACCCAAAGCGCGCTGCGCTCAGCCTTTAGGAGGTGTGCCATGGAAGGCAGTCCTAGTCGAAAAACCTGCATGTCGCCCTCGGCACGCCGCGAGGACTCCGCACACGCATAAACGCCACCGGCAGATCGCCAAAACCACCACAAAGGCGCGCTGCACCCTTTGTGGGCTCAAGAGCTTGACGTGAGCGACATCTAGGTTTTTTGAAGCAAATACGACACGTACGCTAACTCCCCTCAACAAGGAGGACCCTATGCTGATGCTCAAAACCGTCACGGTACTCGAAGCCATCTCCAAGCGCCGCCGCACGGCGCGCCCTGCCGCTCATACCGGCCCATCCAAGAACACCATATTCGCCGCCACCCATAGTGCCGAGGACGCCCTCGTACTGCTTGACGCCACGGCAAACGGCCTCACCGTCGAGCAGGCAACTGAGCGCCTGAACGCCGTCGGCCCCAACACCATCGAGGCAACGACCAAAACGCTCGCCCGCCGCATCGCCGACGCGTTCATCGATCCCTTCGCCGGCATCCTCGCCGCGCTCGCGCTGGTCTCGCTCTACATCGACGTGCTCGCCGTACCCGAGCCGCAGCGCGACCCCTCCACGGTCATCGTCATCGGCATCATGCTGCTGGTATCGGGCGGTATGAAGTTTATCCAGGAAGCCCGCAGCGGCAATGCGGCCGAGGCCCTTAAGGACCTGGTCTCCAACACTTGCACCGCCCTGCGCGACGGCGGGCGCATCGAGATCCCCTTCGACGAGCTCGTCCCCGGCGATGTAATCCGTCTCTCTGCCGGCGATATGGTGCCAGCAGACGCCCGCATCATCACCGCGCGCGACCTGTTTGTGATCGAGTCCGCACTCACCGGCGAGAGCGAGGCCGTCGAGAAGACCACCGCCGTCACCGTCGTCGAGGGCGCCGACGGCTCCGCACTGCCACTCTCTGCCTGCAAGAACATCGTCTTTACCGGCACCTCCGTGCAAAACGGCGCCGCCATGGCGCTTGTCGTTGCCACCGGCTCGGACACCTACCTGGGCGGCATCGCCAAGATGCTCAACGGGCGCGGCGAAAAAAGCGCGTTTGACCGCGGCGTCTCGAGCGTCTCCATGCTGCTGGTGCGCCTGATGCTCGTTATGGCGCCGGTCGTCTTTGCCATCAACGCCGCCACCAAGGGCAACGTCATCGACGCGCTGCTGTTCGCCACGAGCGTGGCCGTGGGCATCACGCCGCAGATGCTTCCCGTCATCGTGACCACGAGCCTGTCGCAGGGCGCCAAGGACCTCGCCCGTCGCCAGGTTATCGTCAAGGAGCTGCCGGCGATTCAAAACCTCGGAGCGATGGACGTCCTGTGCTGCGACAAGACCGGCACCCTCACCGAAGACCGCATCGTGCTCGAGCGCTACCTCAACACCGATGGCAACGAGGACGCGCGCGTGCTGCGCCATGCGTTTTTGAACAGCTTCTTCCAGACCGGCCTCAAAAATCTTATCGACCTGGCCGTAATCGACCGTGCCGATGTGACACCCTCGACCGTCGCACCCGATTCCATGCTGGGCCAGAGCCTGCGCGACCGCTACACCAAGGTCGACGAGGTTCCCTTCGATTTCTCGCGCCGTCGCCTGAGCGTAGTTGTCGCCGACGCCCAAGGCAAAACCCAGATGGTTACCAAGGGCGCCGCCGAGGAAATGCTCGAGATCTGCTCCTTTGTCGAGATCGATGGCATCGCTCAGCCGCTCACCGACGAGAAGCTCGCCCAGATTCGCAAGCAGATCGCCGGACTTAACGCCGAGGGCCTACGCGTAATTGCCGTGGCGCAGAAGACCAATCCGCGCTGCGTGGGCGAGTTTGGCATCGCCGACGAGTGCGACATGGTGCTGATGGGCTTTTTGGCCTTCCTCGATCCGCCCAAAGCAAGTGCCGCGGGCGCCGTCGCCACCCTCGAGGCCAAGGGCGTGGCGGTCAAGGTCCTAACCGGCGACAACGACCGCGTCGCCGCCACCGTCTGCGAGCAGATTGGTATCGATGCGAGCAACGTCTTGCTCGGCTCCGAGATCGATGCGCTCGATGACGCCGAACTTGCCGAGCGCGCCGAGAAAACCCACCTCTTCGCCAAGCTCTCGCCGCTGCAGAAGGCGCGCCTGGTACGTGTCATGCGCGAGATGCTCGGCCACACCGTGGGCTTTATGGGCGACGGCATCAACGACGCCGCCGCCATGCGTGCGAGCGATTGCGGCATCTCGGTCGATTCGGCCGTCGACATTGCCAAGGAATCCGCCGATATCATCTTGCTTCAGAAGGACCTGGGCGTGCTCGAGCGCGGCATCATCGAAGGCCGCCGCACTTACGGCAACCTGCTCAAGTACCTCAAGACCACGGTGAGCTCCAACTTTGGCAATGTGCTGTCCGTGACCGTCGCGAGCCTGTTCTTGCCGTTTTTGCCCATGAGCGCCCTGCAGCTGGTTCTGCTGTCGCTGGTCTACGAGATCGTGTGCATCGCACTGCCGTGGGACACCGTCGATGACGCCTGGACTGCCCGCCCGCGTGCCTGGGACGCCGCGTCCATCAAGGGCTTTATGCTCGAGCTGGGCCCCGTGAGCTCGCTGTTTGACATCGTGACCTTCGCCGCGCTCTTCTTTGTCGTGTGCCCCGCCGCCGTGGACGCAAGCTGGTCCGAGCTTGCCGCCGCGGGCGACGTCGCGGGTATGGCGACCTTTGCTGCGCTCTTCCAGAGCGGCTGGTTTGTCGAGTCCATGTGGTCGCAGACACTCGTGGTCCACATGTTGCGCTCCCCGCATCTGCCGAGCCCGCGCGACCACGCCGCGCCCGCATTGTGCGTTCTTACCGTGCTGGGCCTGGCGCTCGTCACCTGGCTGCCGGCAAGCCCCATCGCCGATGCGCTCGGCCTCATGCCGCTGCCCGCGAGCTTTTTTGGGCTGCTCATTGGCATCGTTACCGCCTATATCGCGCTCACCCAGCTGGCAAAGCGCCGCTACATTGCCCGCCACGGCGAGCTGCTGTAGCAAGTAGACGGAAAACGCCCTGCCAGCTGCCGTTGCCACTACCACAGCTGCCAACGCCGCTGCCGTTGCCTCTGCCGCCGCCGCAGTCTATCCCCCCAGCAATTGCGGTGAAATAGTTCCTGTTTGGGGGTGCGGACAGAAAGTTGGACCGTGAAGCGGTCCGGACTGGAGGTT
>OLNX01001240.1_pt1 | contig 22422 bp, 16 predicted proteins | sample 1672611 | NCBI WGS metagenome assembly OLNX01 (sample SAMEA3136705, study PRJEB25190) | human gut metagenome | reverse complement strand
GGCAAAAGGATCATCCCCTCATTAGGCCGGTCATACCTTCTTTTCCCTTCATCCTTACATTTTAACCAAAACATTCAGATAATCAATCTATTAAAAATGACAGGACATCCCCTCATCCTCGTTTCAGCTGTACTCTTCAACTCCCTTCAAAATCTACCTTCAGCATTTGTCTCACAGGAAGAAGTTTTACGAATGAAAGGAGGCTGAAAGGGTGGTGACAAGATGCCCATTCACTACCGGATCCCCCATCAACAGGGCGTTTCAACCGCTAATGAAAGGAGAAAAGAAAAAGCGGATTTCCGCTTGTAGCACGAAAAAAACAGTTGTTTTTTTGTGGATTCACTCATTATATGATAAGGCATTGTAGCCAGTTCGAATATTAGCTTGGTGTGACTGCCACATATCAACGGTAAAACCGGAAAGAATAAACAATAAAATCAAAACGATGAAAAGGAAAGTTACGGATATCCCGAAATCCCCGGACATCCCAACCAAAAATACAGAAAGAAATAGCCTCATATTCCATTTACTTCACTAAAAATCATTACCTTTGCACCTTACTATCAGAAATAACAAAAAGCACATACATAATATGGAAAAGAAATTCAAAAGAACCACCGTCACCTCGGCACTGCCTTATGCCAACGGTCCGGTGCACATTGGCCATTTGGCAGGTGTATATGTTCCTGCAGATATCTATGTACGCTATCTTCGCCTGAAAAAAGAAGACGTACTGTTCATCGGAGGTTCAGATGAACATGGGGTGCCCATCACCATCCGTGCCAAAAAAGAAGGAATTACCCCTCAGGATGTGGTCGACCGCTATCATACACTGATTAAAGACTCTTTTAAAGAATTCGGAATTTCTTTCGATGTTTACTCCCGTACTTCATCAAAGACACATCACGAACTGGCTTCCGAGTTTTTCAAAACGCTGTATGACAAAGGAGAATTCATCGAAAAGACATCTGAACAATATTATGATGAAGAGGCTCACCAGTTTCTGGCCGACCGATATATCACAGGTGAATGTCCCCATTGTCACGCAGAAGGTGCATACGGTGACCAATGCGAAAAGTGTGGTACTTCATTATCACCTACCGATTTGATTAATCCGAAAAGTGCCATCAGTGGCAGTAAGCCCGTGATGCGTGAAACCAAACATTGGTATTTGCCGTTGGACAAGCACGAAGGCTGGTTGCGCAAATGGATTCTGGAAGACCACAAAGAATGGCGTCCCAACGTGTACGGACAGTGCAAGAGCTGGCTGGACATGGGCTTGCAGCCGCGTGCCGTAAGCCGTGACCTGGATTGGGGTATCCCCGTTCCCGTGGAAGGAGCGGAAGGGAAAGTGCTTTATGTATGGTTTGACGCTCCTATCGGGTACATTTCAAATACCAAAGAATTACTGCCCGACAGTTGGGAAACATGGTGGAAAGACCCCGAAACACGTCTGATTCATTTCATCGGAAAAGACAATATCGTGTTCCATTGCATCGTATTTCCGGCTATGCTGAAAGCGGAAGGCAGTTACATTTTGCCCGATAATGTGCCAAGCAACGAATTCCTGAACTTGGAAGGAGATAAGATTTCCACATCCCGCAATTGGGCTGTATGGCTGCACGAATATTTACAGGACTTCCCCGGAAAGCAGGATGTGCTTCGCTATGTACTGACTGCCAATGCTCCCGAAACGAAGGACAATGACTTCACATGGAAAGACTTTCAGGCACGCAACAACAATGAGTTGGTAGCCGTGTACGGCAACTTTGTGAACCGTGCTTTGGTGCTGACTCAGAAATACTTTAACGGATGCGTTCCCGCCTGCGGAGAGTTGACAGAATATGACAAGGATACACTGAAGGAATTTGCAGATGTAAAAGCGGAAGTAGAAAAACTGCTGAATGTCTTCAAGTTCCGCGATGCTCAGAAAGAAGCAATGAATCTGGCACGTATCGGTAACAAATATCTGGCAGACACCGAACCGTGGAAACTTGCCAAGACCGATATGCCGCGCGTGGCCACTATCCTGAATATAGCATTGCAACTGGTAGCTAATCTGGCCATTGCATTCGAACCGTTCCTGCCGTTCAGCAGCGAAAAACTTCGTAAGATGTTGAATATGGATACCTTTGAATGGGAGCAGTTGGGACGTACCGACCTGTTGGCAGAAGGCCATCAACTGAATAAGGCTGAATTGCTGTTCGAGAAGATAGAAGACGAAACAATTCAGGCACAGGTAGACAAATTGTTGGCTACTAAAAAAGAGAATGAGGCTGCAAGCTATAAGGCTAATCCTATCAAACCGACTATTTCTTTTGAAGAGTTCGAGAAGTTGGATATCCGTGTAGGAACCGTACTGGAATGTGAAACAGTTCCCAAGATGAAGAAACTGCTGAAGTTCAAGATTGCCGACGGACTGGAGAACCGTACCATTGTCAGCGGTATCGCCCAGCACTACGCCCCGGAAGAACTGGTAGGAAAACAAGTGTTGTTCATAGCAAACCTGGCTCCCCGCCAATTCAAAAACGGCTTGGTAAGCGAAGGCATGATTCTAAGCGCCGAGAACTTTGACGGTTCACTGGCCGTTACCTCTCTATTAAAAGAGGTAAAACCGGGAAGTGAAGTTAAATAATCATTATAAGAAGAGATACTCTTCGTGAGGGTGTGTCAAAATGATAGGCTGATTACTTTTGGCACATCCTCATTGGTTTTCATCAGCATTGTCTTCAGACAAAGAAGCTGAAGAAGCATACCATAGGCAAACGATAAGAACAGATTATGACAGAGCAATCTTTGAAAGACAAAACCGCAAAAGGACTTTTTTGGGGAGGGCTGAGCAACGGCATGCAGCAGTTGCTCAATCTTATTTTCGGGATTGCATTAGCCCGTATCCTTGATGCCGAAGACTATGGTATGATAGGGATGCTCAGCATATTTTCACTGATTGCTTCCACCCTGCAGGAAAGCGGATTTACCGCCGCACTTGCCAATAAGAAAAATATCAGCCATGAAGACTACAATGCAGTCTTTTGGTTCAGTTTGTTTACAAGTGGGCTGCTTTACATATTATTATTTTTCTTATCCCCATACATTGCAGAGTTTTACCATACTCCGGCATTGATACCATTGGCACGGTATACTTTCCTTGGCTTTTTTATAGCCAGTCTCGGCATAGCACACAATGCCTATTTATTCCGTAATCTTAAAGTAAAACAGAAAGCTTTTATCCAACTGACCGGTCTGATACTGTCAAACATAACAGGAGTCACATTGGCTCTTTGCGGAATGGCATATTGGGGAATAGCAACACAAGGGTTGGTATACGTGACCAGCAATACCATTCTGTTTTGGCGCTATTCCGGCTGGAAACCAACGCTACATATTTCTTTCAAGCCACTGAAAAGCATGATCAACTTCAGCTGTAAGATATTAATAACCAATATATTCTCGAATATAAACAACAACATGCTGACTGTCATATTAGGTCGTTTTTACAGTCAAGAGGAAGTGGGGTATTTCAATCAAGCCAATAAATGGACATCCATGGGATATTCTACCATACTAGGTACGATAAACGGAATAGCCCAACCTGTATTGCGCAATGTGTCGGAAGATACAGAACGCCAATGCCGCGTGTTTCGCAAGATGCTCCGCTTTACAGCTTTTATATCATTCCCCGCTTTGTTCGGTCTTTCACTCATCGCTCCCGAACTCATCACAATAACCATTACAGACAAATGGAACGAAAGTGCAATCATCATGCAGATTCTTTGTATCGGAAGTGCTTTTCTTCCCATTCAGAATCTTTATTCCAACCTTGTAATCAGTAAGGGAAAATCGGATATCTTCATGTGGAATACCATTTTCCTGGGAATCATACAAATTGCAACTGCCCTGCTATGCTACCCTTATGGCATCCGAACGATGATTTTTGCCTATATCAGCATCAATATCAGTTGGCTGTTCGTGTGGCATTACTTTATATGGAAAGAGATACACCTCACTTTATGGGATGCACTAAAAGATGTCGTTCCTTTCGGAGTTATTGCAGTAAGCTGCATGGGTGCTGCCTACTTTCTCACCCGATCTATCGATAACCTCTATCTAATCTTAACAGCCAAAATTGCCATTGCAGCCGGACTATACATTATAATCATGCAATTGAGCAAGTCTGCAACTTTTAAAGAAGTCATAAACTATCTGTCAAAAAAGAAATAATATTTGACTTTCTGATAAAATCTCCTTTACTTTGTAGCAAAATAGCATTTCAACAAAGAAAAGATATGGAAACAATACCTATATTCTTTACATTCGACCGTTATTATGTACTTGCAGCCTGTGTTGCTTTCCATTCTTTGTTGACTAATGCCGCACCCGAATATCAGTATCAGCTCTACGTAGTACATACCGACCTCCAGCCACATCATATACAACGAATAAAAAAAGTTGTCTCTCACTTCCATAATGCCAATATACAGTTTAAAAATGCTTCCCATTATGACACGGCATGGGATAAATTGCGTAATAAGTCGCATTTTTCAAAAGAGATATTCTATAAACTGACAGCTGCGGAAATGTTTCCTCAGTATGAGCGAATTCTCTTTTCTGATGTAGATGTACTCTTTACAGCCGATATATCTTCTTCCTTCTTTCTTTATCCGAATGAGAAATTTTATTATGCCGGCACACGTCCTATTCAGGAAAATACAAACTTGCCGCGTTATGCTAAAGAATTTACACAGGAAGAAATCCGGTTGATATCTGATTATGAAATATCGGCCGGCTATATGCTTATAAACCTGAAATGCATACGTGAGGACAACAAGCAAATAGAACTGACACAGTTTTTCCATAACAATTTAAACCGCCTGATACTGCCTGAACAAGACTGCATTGCATTATGCTGTGCTCCATATCTTCGTTTCATGCCTTACAAATATGTAGTTTGTGCGTTTCAATTCCATGAAGACCCGCAAAGGGTGAAATTCAACCCCAATAATGCCTCCTTTCAAGACAAACAAGTTGCCATAAAAGCTTACAACGAGATGCGTGAACAAGTGGTACAATTGCATTACCCGGGAAGAGAAAAGCCATGGAACTCACCTTTCGTATACAAATACAAAGAATGGCTGACCGGTTGTCACCAAGCCAACCAACTTGGTTACTATCTGCTCATGCAGCCCTTATTCTTTACACAAAGACTGAAAAAATACAGCTTATCCCGCTTTATCAGAAAAATAAAAAAGAAATACCATGGTTAATATTCTGCATCGTATTCCGCTCATACGCCATTATGCACGGAAATGGGAGTTTGCCTGTTTTCAGAAAAAATGGCGAAAGCAAAACCGCCATAATCGCACTGTTGCCATGAACCGTTTTCCCATAAAATCTGTGCAAGTAGGAAAAGACACGTATGGCGAACTGCATATTTTAAGTTATTTGCCCGAAACAGAATTCCTGCAAATAGGAAATTATGTGTCCATTGCTCCCGATGTTCACTTCATTTTGAGTGGAAACCATCAGACAGAAACGCTTTTCACTTACCCTATTCAATCATTGTTAACCAATGGACACTGTCCGAAAGACAGTGTGAGCAAAGGGGCCGTTATAATAGAAGATGAAGTTTGGATTGGTTATGGCGCCCTCATCTTATCGGGAGTAACCATCGGGAAAGGAAGCATTATAGCCGCCGGTTCAGTAGTCACCCGTGATGTGCCTCCTTATGCCATTGTAGGAGGAAATCCGGCCAGAATAATCCGCTATCGTTTACCCCGGGAAGTGATAGAGCTTGTAAAAGATACATATCTGAAAGATATTTCACACGATATATTAAAAAAGAACTTGAAACAACTGTATACTCCTCTGCACACTCCGGCCGAGGCGAGTCAACTGATAGAACTAATTAAAAATGGAAAAGAATAAATATAAAGTACGGGTCATTGCATTTTACCTGCCACAGTTCCATCCTACCCCCGAGAACGATAAATGGTGGGGGAAAGGATTTACGGAATGGACCAATGTGGGCAAAGCCAAACCTTTGTTTAAAGGGCATTACCAACCCAAGGTTCCGGCCGACTTAGGATATTATGATTTGAGAGTTCCCGAAACCCGCCGTGAGCAAGCAGAATTAGCACGTCAATATGGAATAGAAGGCTTCTGCTATTGGCATTACTGGTTCGGTAACGGCAGACAATTATTACAACGTCCGTTTCAAGAAGTTTTGGCTTCGGGAGAGCCTGATTTCCCCTTTTGCCTGGCATGGGCCAACCATAGCTGGGAAGATAAACAGTTTAACAAAGAGGGAGGGAACAAAATGTTAATGGAGCAATTATATCCGGGTGACGAAGATTATATCGCCCATTTCAATGCTGTCCTCCCGGCATTCAAAGATCCGCGCTATATCCGTGTAAACGGTGAGCCACTGTTTATGATTTATGCTCCCATGAAAGTGCCTGATATAGCACACTTTATCGAACTTTGGCAAAAACTGGCCGAGCCTCATGGTTTCCGCATTCATTTTGTGGGGCATACCAGTAAAACAGAGGAATTGCCTTTATTCCGCCAATGGGGGTTTAACGCCACCAATCTGGTACGTCTGTTTGATGTGTTCCAAAAGAACTATAGCCTCTTAGGACGTATCAAAACCAAATTCCAGCGCATCACCTTCCATCAGGGACAAAGAATAGACTATGAAAGAGCTGCCCGATACTTTTCAGGACCGGAAGACCAAAACACAGACTGTTACCCTACACTGATTCCCAACTGGGACCATTCTCCCCGTTCGGGACGATCCGGACATATATTAATCAATTCCACGCCGAAAAAGTTTGAGGAACATGCGGAAAGAACTTTCCGTAATGTCATACACAAACCGAAGGAAGAACGCATTGTCTTTCTGAAATCTTGGAATGAATGGGCAGAAGGAAACTACATGGAACCGGATTTAAAGTTCGGAAGAGGCTATCTGGAAGCTCTATTAAAAGCTATTAACAACGTTTTTAACTGACAGAATCATGAATAAACTCAAAATAGCATTAGTTAAGCAAGAGGTCTATCAAGATCTGTACGTTTGCCCTGTTACAGAAAAAGATCCGGGTCAAATTTTGTTCTCATCTATGGGACGTGTAGGTCCCATAGCACTAATGAGCGACCTGAATGCGGATTTCTATATTGTAAAAGAAGAGTCCAATAAAGAAACCCGGATTTATCAGAAAGTCATCCCACATATAGCTCCTTATTTGCATTTGCTTAAAACCGAAACGCTGGATAAAATACCCGGGCAAGAATTTAAAAGTCCGGGAAGTCCGTACCCGAACGGGAAATATGCTGTCAGCTGCTATACTATAGACTGGGGACAATACGATATTGTTATTTCCATCAATATAAGTCTTCCCACACAATTGATATTGAAATATCCACAAACGCTTTTCGCTTATATGATAGGCGAGGCTAATATGGCTACCGGAAAAGCCAGGTTTGGATACGATGCCACTCTCAACCAAATGGCAAGGGGCAGAATATCGCATAAATGTGGCGCTATAGATTTTCCCTATACCTTTGTTGCAAAAGATACTTTAGAGAAAATTATGCAACAATACTTAGGCAGACCTTCTGCAAGAAAAGGTATCTTTATGGAAATCAATTCAACTACAGAACGACCGGTAACACGCATACCCGACCATTTTCAACCGCTGGCGGATGCCGGATATGAAATTATCCTGCATCAACAGAAAATAGCAGATAACCTGAAAAACATTTATGACGCCAAATATTTTGTCAAAATGGGAGGTCGGAGTATCCGAGGAAACTCCGTAGCCGAAGCCGTATCACTTGGCACACTCGCTATCATGAACCGTGATGAGGTAATTCACCACGAGCTGATTATTGATGAATGCAATGTGAAAACCATGGATGAAATGATATCACTCATCAACCGACTAGAAAATGACCCCGAATTATATCGGACTTTACAGCAGAAGCAACGTCAGGTACTGCACACTTACTTTTTTGACGCACCACTTCAATCACTCATCAACTGCCTAAAAGAAAAACGAGGATTATCCAAACCAAGGACTTATAGCCGATGGAACAGATTATTTGATAACTTATATTTCCTAAAACTCAGATAATATGATGTTAGCCCCCATTCTTCTATTTGTATATAACCGTCCTGCACATGCAAAACGTGCAATAGAAGCACTGTTGCACAATACTTTGGCTGCCGAAAGCGAGCTGTTTATTTACTCGGATGCGGCCCGTAGCCCCGAAGATTGCAAATCGGTAAACGAAGTGCGCAGTTTTATCCACTCCGTCAATGGATTTAAAAAGGTACACATCATAGAACGTGAAAAGAACTATGGTTTGGCACGAAGTATTATTGACGGAGTTACCACACAAGTCAATGCATACGGACGCACCATTGTATTGGAAGATGATCTGGTAACCGCCCCTTACTTCCTGCAATTTATGAACAGCGCACTGGAAATGTATAAAGACGAGCCCCGGATAGGACATATACAAGCTTGCGACTTTACTCAGGACCCATCGTTACCGGATACTTTTCTTATTAAATGGACCGGAAGCTGGGGCTGGGCAACCTGGGATCGCGCTTGGAAATATTTCAATCCTGACGGTAAAGCACTCTTAAATGAGCTGGAAAAACGAAAGTTAACCTATACCTTTGATTTCAATGGTAAATATGGTTATACCCGTATGCTTCGCCGGCAAAGGCAAAAATAATTCATGGGCTATTCGCTGGAATGCATCTTTATTTCTAAAAGACATTCTATCGTTAAATGTAGGCAAATCACTGATACAGAACAACGGATTTGACGGAAGCGGAACAAATTGTGGGGGAGGAAATCTTTACGCTTCCAATTTATATATGAAAGAATTGCCTCTCGTTCCCATCACTCCGGTCGTTGAGAATTTACAGGCACACCAGGCCTATGTCAACTATTATGCACGGACCAACTCATTTATGGCCAAAGCCATCCGGCGTATCAAACGAACTTTAAAAGGAGATTTCGGAGCATAAAAAGGCAAAAAGATACCAAACATTTCTTCTAAAAAACGTACCTTTGCATAAACGTTAATGCACATGAGAGTACTTATCATCAATACGTCTGAGCGAATAGGAGGAGCCGCCATTGCAGCCCACCGCCTGATGGAAGCCCTGAAGAACAATGGTATAAAAGCCAAGATGCTTGTCCGCGACAAGCAGACTGACCAAATCAGTGTGGTGCAACTGAAAAAATCGTGGTGGAAAGTATGGCAATTCATCTGGGAGCGCATCGTCATCTGGAAAGCAAACCGATTTAAAAAACATAATCTTTTTGCTGTCGACATTGCCAACACGGGTACAAACATTTCCGCACTCCCCGAGTTCAATCAGGCAGATGTGATTCATCTGCATTGGATTAACCAAGGTATGCTCTCACTGACAGATATACGCCGCATCATCGAGTCGGGAAAGCCCATCGTATGGACCATGCACGATATGTGGCCTTTTACAGGCATTTGCCATTACGCAAGTGATTGTGATAAATATACCCAAGAATGCCATTACTGCCCTTTGTTATTCAAAGGAGGAAAGAAAGACCTTTCCTATCGCACTTTCGAGAAAAAAAGAAAGCTTTTTGACGGGGCAAACATCACATTCGTGGCATGCAGCCGTTGGCTGGAAGGAATGGCCAAACAAAGTGAACTCCTGAAAGGACAGACCATTACCAATATTCCCAATGCAATCAACACCAACCTGTTCAAACCGCGCAACAAGAAACAGGCACGGGAGAAATGCCATCTTCCGCAAGACAAGAAATTATTGCTCTTCGGCTCGGTAAAAATCACAGATAAGCGAAAAGGCATTGACTATTTGGTGGAAGCATGTAAAATTCTAGCCTCACAAGACCCTGGATTAAGTAAACAATTGGGGGTCGTGGTATTTGGCAAACAAGCCGAGCAGTATGCCTCCTTATTCCCTTTCCCTATTTACCCGATGAACTATGTGAGCAACGAAAAGGAACTGGTGGATATCTACAATGCTGTCGACCTATATGTCACTCCCTCCTTGCAGGACAATCTTCCCAACACCATTGTAGAAGCGATGGCATGTGGCATTCCCTGCGTAGGTTTCAATGTAGGAGGCATTCCCCAAATGATAGACCATCTGCATAATGGATACGTAGCCGAATATCAATCGGCTAAAGACCTCGCCAATGGCATCCGGTGGACATTGACCGAAGGCGAATACGATAACCTGAGTGAAGAAGCTTGCCGGAAAGCACTCTCCAGTTATTCCGAAAGTATTATCTCAATGAGATATATCGATATCTATAATAAGATTACAGGAAGCCATGCATAATATTCATCCTCATCCCAAGTTCTCCATCATCACCGTGACCTATAATGCGGAGAAAGTGCTGGAAGACACGATACAAAGCATTGTTACCCAATCTTATAAGAACGTGGAATATATCATTGTAGACGGAGGTTCCACCGATGGCACGTTGACCATTGTCAACAAATACAAAGAGCACATACATACCATTGTCAGCGAACCCGACAAAGGCTTGTATGATGCCATGAATAAAGGCATCAAACTGGCAACAGGAGATTACCTTTGTTTTCTGAATGCAGGAGACGGACTTCATGAAGATGATACACTTTTACGAATCGTTCATTCCCTGACCGGAACAATACTGCCGGATGTGATTTATGGCGAAACGGACATAGTAGACGATGAAGGACATTTCCTTTACAAGCGACGTCTTTCTGCTCCCGAAACACTTCACTGGAAGAGTTTCAAAAAAGGAATGTTGGTCTGCCATCAAGCCTTCTTTGCACGCAGAGAGCTGGCCTTAGAAGAACCATACGATTTACAATACCGCTTTTCGGCAGACTTTGATTGGTGCATCCGTATCATGAAGAAGGCGAAAGTATTGCATAATACACATCTCACCCTCATTGATTATCTGAACGAAGGAATGACCACCCGAAACCATAAAGCCTCACTGAAAGAGCGTTTCCACATCATGGCGAAGCATTACGGATTGGTCAGCACCGTGTTGCATCATGCTTGGTTTGCAGTGCGTCTGGCTTATAAATGAAAGCCATTGCTCCGGTTAATATAATAAGAGAATGATGATGAGCATCATAAAGCTTTTCCAAAACAAGGTGAGCTCCGCAACTCCCCTTTGACAAGTTTCCTCCTGCCCATTCTTTATCCCTTCTTTCCCCAAAGAGCTTTTCCCTGTAACACCAGCAACAGCAGCACCGCCATTGCCAGCAATCCCAGTGCAACAAAAGCAATTGTTTCCGTCGTATGCAATGACTTCGGGTCGAACTTGAACTCAACCGTATGTTTTCCTGCCGGCACATTCATAGCACGTAAAATATAGTCTGCCCTGCCGTGAGGAGCCTCAACTCCGTCGATATAAGCCTGCCAACCCGGATAATAGATTTCGGAGAAAACAACAACTCCACCCTTCTCCGAGCTTACCTCATATTTCAAGTCATTCGGTTCGTATGCCACCAGCTTAACGAAACGCAACGAATCAGACACCGCCACCGGCTTTACCTGCTCGGCAAACTTCTTGTCAACTACTGCCACCTTCGCAGGCATCACTTTATGTAAAGATTCTATTTCCTCGTTCGCATTATTCACATACTGCACTTTGTCCACAAACCATGCATTACCTAAAGTATAAGGATTTTGTATAGGCATAGTCTTTCCACCCTGTAGGGGAAAAATAAAATAACGAGTATTCAGCATATTCAATACCGGAAACGCAGACGCATCTACTTTCGCCATATCGCCGCCGGCTTCAGACACAGCCTTGAACAAATTACTCATTTCCGGACTGATATGTTCCTCTATCATTTCCTGATAACGGCGCAATTTAGCGGCATGATAACCACCTATGCTCTTATGCCAATAAGAAGTATTATTCTCGTTAAATGTATTCGAAGCCAAGTTCAGTACCCTATAATCCAATGTCTTATCCTCCAAAATGGCCTTATCCGTTTCCGTCGGCCGGAAGCTTTCCGTTCGAACCGTTTGAGGTACAAACTGTGCATCATACAGATAGCGTTTGTTTACATTCCACATTTCCACCAGGCAGAGCAGCAACAATACACCAATAGTCAACTCTGATTTCAGCTTACCCATGCCATAAAGCCACAACAGCACAGCCCCAATTGATACCACAAAGAAACTACGCCAGGCATCCGAAGTGAAAATACTTACGCGAACCTCTTCCAAATTGGCTATCAGTGGTGCCAACTGGTCAGCCGGAATACTCTGCAAAGCCTGCATTTCCATGCTCGACACATAAGAAGGAAAGAAAAATCGTGGAGCCAGTGCAAACAGCAAAGCAATACCGCCTGTCAATCCAAAACTGATATAAAACGCCTTTGCCTGTTCTTTCATGATTTGCGGACGTGCAATAATCTGCTTCAATGCCAACATTGCCAACAACGGAATTGTAAACTCGGCAATAACCAATATAGAAGATACCGCACGAAACTTATCGTACATCGGAATATAATCAAGGAAGAAATCCGTAAATCCCATAAAATTCTTTCCCCAAGAAAGCAATACAGACAATACAGTAGCAGCCAAAAGCGCCCATTTCATCGGTCCTTTTACAACAAATAACCCTAAAATGAACAGAAACATTACAAATGCCCCGACATACACCGGACCTGACGTTCCGGGCTGCTCACCCCAATACTGACCAAGCTGATTGTAAATACTTCCATACATCGGATTGGCCTTTTCCATCGCCTTCTCATTGGCAGCAAGAGGCACCGATGCTCCACCTTTCACATTAGGCACCAATAAAGAAAAGGTCTCACCGATGCCGTAACTCCATTGCGTAATATAATCGCGCTCCAATCCACCCTTTGTCTGATTATGCGTATCCGGTTTCACCAATTCGCTCTTTCCACGCATGGTTTCCTTACTATATTCATACGTGTGATAAAGATTTGACAAATTGATACATACCCCCAATACACCTGCTACTACCAATACACCTGTTGCCTTAAAAAAACGGGGTAGTTCTTTCTTCTGATAAGCAGATACCCCGAAAGCCACTGCCATAAACAACATCACAAACAAAAAATAATAGCTCATCTGCACGTGGTTCGATACAATTTGCAAAGCTACAAATATGGCCGTCAGTAATCCACCAAACAAGTATTTCCCTCTGTAAACCAACACCATACCGGCTATGGTAGGCGGAATATAAGCCAACGTTACAAATTTCCAGATATGACCTGCCGCAATAATAATAAAGAAATAGGACGAAAAAGCCCATATAATCGCTCCCAATGAAGCAAGCCACACCGAGAAATCAAACGCACGCATCAGAATATAGAAACCCAGCAGCATCACAAACACATACCACACATAAGAAGGCAAATATAAATGATACAAATTTTCCATCCCTTTCAACATATCCGTAGAATTGTAGCTGGGAGTCATCTGATAAGTAGGCATACCTCCAAAAATCGAATTCGTCCAGCGTGTACGCTCTCCTGTACGTTCCAAGTACTCTTTCGATTCCTCACCGGCACCGATTCCCGCCACAGCATCATGCTGAGACAGAACACGTCCCTCGGTCACAGCCGGGAAAAAGTAAACAAACGAGATGACGGCAAATAAGATAATCACTACTATATCAGGTAGTATTCTTTTAAATAAGTTCATAAGTATATCTGTTTATTAACGCTGCAAAGATACGATATACTCTGATAAATTACGTACATTTGCACCTGAAATAAAGTTGAATTATGAAAATAGGAATTATAACTGCGATGAGTTCCGAGCAGAAACAAGTGGAACAACTGCTCGCCAACAAGAAAGAATATGTCGAAGGACCGTTCCAGTATACGGAAGGAACGATTCAAAACAACACGGTCATCCTGATGAAATGCGGTATCGGAAAAGTAAATGCCGCCGCCGGCACGGTGGAGCTAATCCGTAACTTTCACCCCGATTGCATTATCAGCACCGGTGTGGCGGGAGGCATAGACAGTGGTTTGAAAGTAATGGATGTAGTTGCCGGCAGCCAAATCGTCTACCATGATGTATGGTGTGGAGAAGGAAATGCCTACGGTCAAATCCAAGGACTGCCTGCCCTGTTCGAAGGCAACGACACATTGTTCAACTGCGCCATGTCATTAGACACAGAAACAGCCATCCACGGCGGACTCATCTGTAGCGGAGACAAATTTATCACCGACCGCCAAGAGCTCAACTCCATCAAGACAGCTTTCCCCGCAGGACTGGCCGTCGACATGGAATCAGGAGCTATCGCCCAAATTTGTCATATATATAAGGTACCGTTCCTCAGTTTCCGCATTATCAGCGACACTCCGGGTGCCGACAATCATTGGGAACAATACACCAACTTCTGGAGCACCATTGCCGACCGTTCATTCGAGGTAACCCGCATTTTCCTCCATTCATTACCAGCAAATTTATAATAAAAACAGAAATATGAAAACAATACCCAGTTTTACCATCGACCACATCCGTCTTTTGCGCGGTATTTATGTCTCAAGAAAAGACCAAGTAGGAGGCGACACCGTAACTACTTTCGACATCCGAATGAAAGAGCCCAACCGCGAACCGGCCTTGGGCCAGGGAGCATTGCACACCATCGAACACCTGGCCGCCACCTTCCTGCGTAACCATCCTGTATGGGGTGACAAAATTGTCTACTGGGGACCGATGGGTTGTCTCACTGGCAATTATTTACTGATGAAAGGTGACTTGGAATCAAAAGACATTGTAGAATTGATGCAAGAAACCTTCCGCTTCGTTGCCGAATTTGAAGGTGAAGTGCCGGGTACCACCCCTAAAGACTGCGGTAACTGTCTGCTCCACGACCTGCCTATGGCCAAATGGGAATCTGCACGCTACCTGCATGAAGTACTCGAAAAAATGACTGATAAAAACCTGTATTATCCTCAAAAAGCATAGCATTTCCCGGCTTCACACACATTCTCATAAACAAGGGACAGCATTTACGGTTTTTCAAAACAAAAAAATATTACCGTATATCTGTCCCTTTTTGCCCTTCTAACAGTAAAAGTCTTAAAAACACACCACATCATACTCCAGCCAACTCTGATACATCCTTTAAAAAGAAAAGACAATCAGTAGCAATAAATCCGCCACAAATAATATAAAATCGATATTTTTTTATACTTTTGTACAAAATAACTGTTTAAATAACCCTATGGACATACTTCAGGAAACAGACACATTTCATCCTCTGCTACTTAATATCGGCTATGCGATTCATCATTCCGACTGGAACTGGACAGAGGTAAACAGCCCGTTTTTTCGTATCTATTATGTAACAAAAGGTATGGCAGAAGTAACTCTTCCCGACCGAACCATAACACTTTCTCCCCACCACTTATATATTATTCCTGCATTTACCTGTCACAATTGTCATTGTGAAGGAGATTTTGAACATTACTATCTGCACATTTACGAAGACCATTCTTCCGCCACCAGTATCTTGGAAGATTTGGACTTCCCCACTGAAGTTCCGGCCGACCCACTGGATTTGGAGTTGATCAAACTATTACATGAAATGAATCCCGCTATTCAGCTTCCACATTCCAATCCCTCTACTTACGACAATACCCCTACCCTGATACAAAATATCATAAAAAACAAACAGAAAGCTTTTCATAATAAAGTAGCCTCCAAAGGCATCATCTACATGCTAATCTCCCGCTTCTTAAAAGACGCACAACCCAAAGACTCCAGCAGCGACAACCGTATCATTAATGTAGTCAACTTTATACGTAAGAATATAGACAAAAACATTGACATTGATACTTTGGCCGGACTTTCCTGCCTTTCGAAAGACCACTTCATCCGCCTGTTCAAAAGCGAAATGAAAACAACCCCCTTACAGTATATCGTCAAAAAGAAAATAGAGAAAGCACAACTACTGCTCATCACCAAAGACCTTGCCATCAAGGAAATAGCCTACACACTGGGATATGACAATTACTCGTATTTCATTAAGTTATTCAAAAAGCAGACCGGACTCACCCCACAAACCTACAAAGAGTCTAACCGGAAACATTAGTTACTCTATACCATTATGTTATACCAGCCTAACCCGCAAATAAATAATTACTGAATTCCACATTTATTTCCATAGCACTTGTAGCCAAGTAAAATGAAGCTGTGAATCCAGATATTGGATCTCTATAATATTTATTTTCTTGCAGAAATCCCTCCCAAAGCAGTTCCTGCCAACTACAATTTAAGACCTATATCGATTTAAGACTATCCTTTATCTGAATCGTTTATTGATGCATCCCATCATTTTCAATTACTTTGCATCATCCTATTTACGCCAAATAACAACCTGGTTCAAAACAAGTGGTGGAAAAATTAAGAAAATAAATGAGTCGATATCCGCACAACAGGTATAGAAACCAAAACCTGTTGGCGGACGGCTTTGATTGTATAACAAATAGCTAAATATATCACAATGAAAAAGAACAACCTCATCGCACTCTTTTTAATGTTATGCACTGCCTGCTTTTGCAGTTGCAGCCAGCAAGAGAAAACAGTCACATTCGCCATCGCATCCGACTTCCACGCACAAGATGTCCCGGACGGAAAAGAACGATTAAGCAGTTTTGTACGTGCCGCCCAAGACGCCAATGCAGACTTCATCATAGAGCTGGGTGACTTCTGTCGTCTGGACAGTGCCAATCAAGTGTTTCATGACATCTGGAACAGTTTTCCGAGAGACAAATATCACACCATCGGCAATCACGACATGGATGCTTATACTCCCGATGAGTACGTAGCAGGAATGAAAATGCCCGGACGCTATTACTCATTCGACAAAGGAGACTTCCACTTTATCGTGCTGGATGGAAACAACTTGTATGATGGAAAAAAATACACTCACTATTCCAAAGCCAACTATTATGTGAATCCCAAGATGAGAGCCTTCGTAGACCCGGAGCAAATGGAATGGCTGAAAAAAGACCTGGAATCGACCGATAAGAAGTGTATCATTTTCTCTCACCAAAGTATCGATACCTTTATGAACAACGGTAAAGAAGTACATGCACTCCTTGCCGGAGAAAACAAGCGTGCCGGATTCAAAAAGGTGGTATTGGCCTTCAGCGGACACAATCACAGCAACTATACAAAGAAAATAGACGGTATCACCTATGTGCAGATAAACAGTGCATCGTATGTATGGATAGACAAACCCTCGCAAACAGAGAAACGTTATCCGGCGGAAATCAACAAGCGTTATCCTATCCTGAACTATTCCATGACCTATGACAAACCGCTTTATGCCATTGTCACTCTGACCGAAGACGAAGCAGATATCAAGGGAACAAAAGCAGGTTTCCTTCCTCCCACACCCGAGGAACTGAACATGAACGATTCAATCGGTGTATTCCCGTTGGTTTCGAGTATTGAGGATGCCAAAATCAGATTCTAAGAAACTAAAAAAGAGCTGGAAACAAGCTCAGAAATAAGAAATCATCTGGAAAGAAAGGTATGAAAAAAGAATTTATATTTTCAATGTTATTGGCAGCTTCGCTTCCGGCTGCCGCCGCCCACCACGGGCGTGTTTTTGTGGATAAGAACCACAACGGAAGTTTCGATAAAGGAGAAAAAGTGCTGAAAGACGTCAAAGTATCCGACGGGCTGAACGTGGTAAAAACCGATGCAAACGGTATGTACACCCTGCCCGGACACGAACGTGAGCGATTTGTTTTCATCACCCTCCCCTCCGGATACAAAGCCGGTGACAAGCACTACCACCCCATCACGGCGGCTGCCGGGAATTACGATTTCGGCCTCATCCCCTATCAGGCAGGCATTGATAAGAAAGGAGCACACCGTTTTATACAGGTATCGGATACCGAAATATTCAATACTACCGGCAACGAAGCATGGGCCGAAAACATCCGCCAATATGCCGCCAATGAAAAACCGGCTTTTATCATACATACCGGCGACATCTGCTATGAAAAGGGATTAAAGGAACATATCGAACTGATGAATACCCAAAATATGAACATACCCATGTTCTATTGCATCGGTAACCACGACCTGGTAAAAGGAAAATATGGAGAAGAGTGTTTCGAAAAATACTACGGTCCGGTATATTATTCATTCGATGTGGCAGGTGTACACTATATCGTCACTCCCATGCCGGGAGGAGATTACCGCCCGGGATATACCAAAGACGATGTATGCCGTTGGTTAAAGAATGACTTGGCACATGTCTCGCCGGAAACCCCCATCTATATATTCAACCATGATATATTGACTTACGGAAATGACTTCACTTATAAAGGAAAGACTGAAAGTATCAACCTGAACGAATACAACCTGAAAGCCTGGATATATGGCCATTGGCACATCAACCACAAAAAGAAACAGGGCAACGTATATACCATCTGCACTTCCAGCCTCGACAAAGGTGGGATTGACCATTCCACCAGTGCCTACCGGGTCATGCATGTAGACGGCAAGGGAGACTTTACCAGCGAGTTACGCTATACTTACCTGGACAAGAAATTATGTATCGCCTCACCCGTCGGAGAGTCGGCGTCACGCGTTGTTACAGCCAATGTTTACTCCTCGGTATCGCCCGTACGCAAAGCCAGCTATACCTGCACAGACGGAACAAGGACAATCTTGAAAAACAAACCGCTGACCCAAGTATCGGACTGGACATGGAGTGCCGATATGCCACTGAAAGAACAGTATAAAGGAAAGAAACTGACCTTACAGGTAGTGGCAGAATTCAAAAACGGAGAAACGACAAAAACAGAAACAAACTTTGTTTACCTTCCCGGAGAGACCACAGTAAAACTGGATGGCAATTGGGACAACCTGGCAGGAAATGCCGCCCATACCGGAATCTCTACCGCCCAACTGGACAGCACACTTTCGCTGGCATGGGTCAGAAATGTGGGCGCCAACCTCTATATGTCCTCTCCGTTAATACATAACGGCAAAATCTTTACCGCTTCCATAGATGAAGATTTAAAAGGAAAAGCTTTTATTTATGCCATGGACGGAGCAAGCGGAAAAATAGTATGGAAATATCCGGTAGCAAGCTCCATCAAAAATACAATAGCCATTACTGATGATATCGTATTTGCCCAAGATGTTTTGGGTAACCTGTATGCCGTAGATTGCGAGAGCGGAACACTCCGCTGGAAAACCCAACTGCCGGTAAACGGCCTGCCCGGACTGATTGAAGGACTGGCTACCGACAAGGGAATCGTGTATGCCGGAACCGGAAAAGCATTGTCGGCCTTTGAAGCACGGACCGGAAAACTGATATGGAGAAATAACGACTGGAACCAGCGTGAAGGAACCACAACGACCCTGTCTGTAGGCAGTGGAGTCGTGATAGGTTCTGTTCAATGGAGTGCCTTGTATGCCAACGACCTGAAAACAGGCAAGAAGCTTTGGAGTGCAAGCAACCACGGACTGCGCAACCGGGGTGCGTCGGCAGCGATTCACAACGGACTGCTCTATTTGATTTCCAATAAAGCCTTCTTTATTATGGAAGCCCGGACCGGAAGAATCATTGTCCGCAAGACCTTACCTTATAGTGTAGATGTCACCTCCACTCCTCTTCTAACCGATAAAGAGATTATTTTCGGTACAGCCAAAGAAGGACTGGTGGCTTTGGACAACCAGACACTGGAAGAAAAATGGAAATGCCCCGTAGGAGATGCCCTGATTTATACCTCGCCCTACAGCCGCCCCGTATCGGGCACCATAGAGACCACCCCTGTCCTGGCAGGCAAGATGATAGCAGTAGGCGCATCAGACGGAACCATCTATGGAGTAGATAAAGCAACCGGAAAAATCACTTGGAAACATGCCACAGGCTCACCGGTATTCGGTTCGGTAGCTGCATCCGGAAACGCCTTGGTCGCTACTGATTTCGGCGGCAATGTCTATGTTTTTACTCGAAAATAATATGAACCATAACATCAATCATTTACAAAAGATGAAAAGAACCTTTTTATACAGCAGTCTTTTCGGCGTAGGCATGCTCTTTGCAGCCTGTGCCGAGAAGAGTCGCCCGGATCTGACCCTACCGTGCCAAAACACGATAGCGATAGAAAGTACAGACACCCCGGAAAGCATTATGGAGAAAGCCGCACATATTGTTCCCAGCCCGATGCAAATGGAAGCTTTGAAAAATGAATTCATCGCTTTCATCCATTTCGGTCCCAATACCTTTACCCGCATGGAGTGGGGAAACGGCATGGAAGATCCCCGCGTCTTTGATTTGAAACAACTGGATACCGACCAATGGTGCGAAGCCATGAAAGCGGCAGGCATGAAAATGGTCATATTCACAGCTAAGCACCATGACGGATTCGTATTATGGCAAAGCCGCTATACCCGTCACGGTATCATGTCCACAGATTTCCGCGAAGGCAAGGGGGATATACTGAAAGACCTCTCCGCATCCTGCCAAAAATACGGATTAAAATTAGGCGTATACCTTTCTCCTGCCGATTTATACCAGATAGAACATCCTCAAGGTCTCTATGGCAACCTGAGTCCATACACCGAGCGCACCATTCCTCGGGAAGTACCCGGACGTCCGTTCGCCAACAAAACCACTTTCCGGTTCATGCTTGATGACTATAATGAATATTTCATGAACCAACTGTTCGAGCTGCTCACCGAGTATGGTCCCATTCACGAAGTATGGTTTGACGGTGCACATCCCAAGCGCAAAGGCGGACAAAGATATAACTACCCGGCCTGGAAAGAACTGATTCACAAACTGGCCCCTCAAGCTGTCATTTTCGGTCGCGAGGACATCCGCTGGTGCGGAAACGAATCGGGAAAAACCCGCGATACCGAATGGAATGTCATCCCCTACCCGGAAAACCCCGACACCACTTCTCATTTCCCGGATATGACTGACGAAGATTTAGGCAGCCGCACACAACTCTGCAAGGCCAAGTATCTGCACTACCAGCAAGCCGAAACCAACACTTCCATCCGTGAAGGCTGGTTCTACCGCGATGATGACCGTCAGCGTGTCCGCTCTGTCGATGATGTATTCGACATATACGAACGTGCAGTAGGAGGCAATTCCACTTTTCTGCTCAATATTCCTCCCAACCGTGAAGGACGCTTCTCGGCACAAGATGTCAGTGTGCTGAAAGAAGTAGGAAAACGGATCAACCAAACCTATACTACCGATTACCTGCAAGGAGCCGAGGGGCCGGAAGAACTGCTGGACAACAATACAGACACCTATATCGTAGTCGGACCGGACAAGAAAGAAATTGTTATTGAGACCCCCGATCCTGTCACTATCAACCGTTTCCTTATTCAGGAAGCCATCACCGTGAGCAGTGAACGAGTAGAAAAGCATGCCCTGGACGCATGGATAGACAATGCCTGGCAAGAAGTGGCAACCGGCACCAACATCGGCTACAAACGCATCCTCCGTTTCCCCGATGTAACCAGCAATAAATTCAGACTGCGTATTTTGGAATCTCGCATGAAGCCGGCCATTTGCCAAGTAGCAGCCTATCACTATGCAGCCCGTCCGCCCCGCCTGGAGGTAAAACGAAATACAGAAGGTAACGTAACCATCAGCACCATGCAACAAAAATTCGGATGGAAAACATATACACAGGACATTGCCCGAAATTTGAACGCCGGATTCAAGATTCATTATACTACAGACGGAAGTACTCCTACAGCAGAATCAAAAGAATACACCCAACCGTTTGCTTTGGAAAGCGGAATGGTGAAAGCTGTTGCACTGCTGAACAACGAAAAGGGAGAAGTGTGTCAGCAGCAATTGGGATACCTTAAAAAGGAATGGAAGATCAAACAGGAAAGACCTACTGTGGTGACTCTGCAGGCAGACCGTCCTTATTCCATATCCGGACTGATGTATACTCCACAGATAAATGATGCAATGCCGATGAGTGTCAAAGGAAGCGTCAAGTTCAGTGAGAATGGAAAAGACTGGATTCTTGCAGAAACATTTGAATTCGGAAATCTGAAGAATGACCCCACTTGCCGTTATCACTACTTCAAGAAGCCGGCAAAAGCGCGTTACATACGCATAGAAACCAATGAAAAGATAACCAAGGACGCCATTGAGTACGACCTGTTCTAAGTAAAATAGCCTCATAAAAAAAGCCGCTTCTCTTTTCAGAGTAGCGGCTTTTCTTAAGTCCTTTCCTAAAGAATGGATTACTTACGCAATCCGAGTGCTTTAACGATAGCACGGTATCTTTCGATATCGCGATCCTTCAAGTAGTTCAGCAACGCACGGCGCTTACCTACCAAAGTTGTCAAAGCTCTTTCAGTGCTATAATCTTTTCTGTTGAGCT
>OLNX01001213.1_pt1 | contig 22717 bp, 17 predicted proteins | sample 1672611 | NCBI WGS metagenome assembly OLNX01 (sample SAMEA3136705, study PRJEB25190) | human gut metagenome | reverse complement strand
CATCGGCACTTCTTAACGCACCGATTGTTGAAAACAAATCAAGGCAATATGATTTTGTTCCCTTGTATGTAACCGCTCCGTTTTCGGTATATGTTTTGTTAGATTCCTCTTTTAATAATTCAAGCATTGAAAATCCCTCCTGATAATTAAAATAAAAAACAAGGCACATTTTGAATATATGGATCAATCAAAAAATCATTGCTGTGTGTGCCTTTATAGCAAGGTGCTTTTTGTTAAATAGAGTTCCGACTTTCATCGTAGCTCATTTTGCATCTAAAAAATTGCTGTTAGCACCTTTATTGATTTTAATTATACACATATGAGTTGTTCTTTTCACGGAAAAAAAGTTGCGAAACACTATTTTTTTAAATTATTTTGCATTCTAAGTCTTTGTTTTATCTGCTCGATAAACGATTCCGGCTCCGTTACTTTCATTACAGGTCCGAACGCCAAAACTCTTATTAAAAGCTCCGTTTCATCATCTTTATCATAATACAAAGTAATCTTATACCTGTCGTTTGAAACTTTTTCTGTTTTCTTTTCAAGATGAGAAAAATGCAGCATTGCTCTTTCAAGTGCATTTCTTTCATCGATTAGTTCAATCACCAATTTTTCCTTTTTTACTTTATACGAAACTGTCTTTTCAAATTTTTCGTCAAGCTTGCAATCTTCAATTCGTGCAATATTAATCGTCCACAAAGTATGTCTTGCATATGCCTGTAATCTGAATTTGTCATCCTGCGGTGAATATTCTATGTTGTACGGTATCACCGATTTATTATGCACTTTACCTGTTCTGCCTCTGAATTTAACGACTGCTTTACGTTTTTCACGCAAGGCTTTTAAAACAGTTTTAAAATTCCTTATATATCGTTCGTCATTATACGGATCACCGTCATTATACCTGTCAAAATACACAAACATATCCTGACTGTATAACGGCTCTGCATTCTCCAAACCTTTTATGTCCGCATCAAACAACTTCACTCTCGGATCGTCCAAAACCGCTCTGAGCCATCTTTTTTCCATATCGGTCAACGGCATCTGCGGTTTGTTTTTTATCGGAGTTTTCAAATCGGACGTTAACAGTCCCCACTTCTCATTTTTTATTTTTTGCGGCAGACTAAGTATACTTTCACCGAATGCACTTTTGCCGACAATGCTGATTATATCATTTTCATTTAACCCGCCACGCACTGCTGTATCCAGAATTTTTGCCACTGCATTAAAATATTCTCCGTAAATTTCACTGAATATCATTACCGCACCTCGTATATCCTCTTCATCATTTCAAAATCTTCTTTTATTTGCTTTTCAACACGTTCATTACTGCACTTTATTTCAACTATTCTGCCTGTAAATGTTTTTATCCACGGTACCATTTCCGACGCGTCATATACTTCCGTCATAAACTTGTAATCACCGTTTGCAAGTTTTTGGATAGTTCCGTTTCTTTTTTCTCTTTCAAGCCGTTTTAAAATATATTCCTCGTCCTTTGCTATGCGGACAGTCATTTCAAGTTTTTCGATATAGTTTTCTTTTCCGAACGACACTCCCCATAATTTTTGCACAGCAGTATCGGCTCTCATCATCATTTCATTTTTATTTGTACATTCATTTGACTTACAAACCTCTTTTATTCTGTCAAGCCTGTAAAATGCAAAGCATTTAAAAATATAATTCCACGCCAAAACATACCGTCTGCCGTAATATGTACTGACATAAATTTTAAGCGGTAAAACTTTATATGTTTTTATTTTTTGCATATTGTTTGAAAATAATTTTATTTCCGCATTACAGTTGCCATTCATTATATCAAGCAAATCATACAGCACTTCACTTTCAAGTGCGTTGAATATATAGTGATGTTTAAATCTGAACGGATTTTCTTCATTGTCAAATTTGTCAAGCAAATACGAGCCGATAACTCCGATAGGATTAACCTCCGTAAAAAATGACAGTGCATCTCTCCACTTATCCAAATCAACATCACATTCGTTTAAACTGTATATTCTTTTTCTGCCCTGCTTTTCACTTTTTATAAGCCCCAACTTTTCATATTCATTTAACTTTTTTCTTATGGTTGACTCATCACATTCCTTGACACTCTCAAACATTGAGAAATATTCATTCGTTATTTCATCGGCAATTTCACTTGACGAAAGACTTTTGTTTTTCAAAATATCGAGTATGTAAAAATGCAGCATTATATCCTTATCGGTAAAGCTTTTTGCCTTAAATGCCTTGTATAGAGGATTATGCAAAACAGTCCTGCTGTCCAGTGATAAAAAAGCACTTTTGCCGTCCGATTCATTTGTGAAACACATATGTTCCCCAAGCCAACTTTCAATTCTGCGACGTTCATTATCATAACTCCTGCTGCTTTTTTTGTCATAATCTTTACGTCTTTTAAATCCGTACACATAAAATTGACTTATATAATCACGAATATTCTCAAAATTCTTTATAAGCTCACTGTATGCCATATTTCCACCCCTACTGCTCTAATATTTCTAAAAATATTTTATTTAAAATCTCCCAATTGTTATATTTATTTTCAATCATATCGGCTTTCTTTTCTATTTCTGCAAGTTCTTTTTCGATATAGTCGTTTATAACATCAATTCTTTTTCCTTTTCCGAGTTCGGAAGTTTGTTTTTTTATTTCAAGCAAGCGATTTATTTCCGGTTTCAATTCATCGTCAAGGCACTCATTCATTAATTCCGAAAATAACATAGGCGGTGCTGTTTTCTTATCCAAAATCCACTTACACGCAAGAATAGGTCTTATAACATAAAAATATTTTTTTAATTTCACTTCATCGGTTTTCAAATATTCTCTGTAATTCCCTTTTGCCATACTCAAATAGTGATACACACCTGTTTTTTCAAGAAAATACTGACTTACAATTCCCGAAATCTTTTCCCATTGCGGTGTTGTCTTGTATACCATCGGCGACATACTCCATTCAATCAAAGTCGGGTTGGACTTGTACAACAGCCTAAGCGCTTTTTGTATATCCCATCCGTTTATGTCAAGAACATCATCAAGTCGCCACTCTATAACATCACGATTTTTATTCAATTTCAAATAATCCTCTTTATTGCGTACATATATAAATCTCACATCATAATCACTGTCCGGTGACGCAAATCCACACGCCCGACTTCCCGATTCAACACAATAAATTATCTTCACATTTTCTTTTTCTTCAATTTCCTTTAATTGTTCTTCTATCACATTTTGCATTTTGCTTGATATATCCATACTTTTCACCCCACCTAAACTTTTACTTGATTAAATCATATCACAAACTAAGTCCAATATATAGGATAATAAGTTGCGAAAGCAAAAAAATGCCGAAATTTTTCGGCATTTTTTGCTTTTTTGAGGTCCTCATATATAAAACAATCGGTCAAAGGAAAACGTTGCATTTTCAAAAAAAATTTTATATCCAGTTATCTTGCTGTATTCTTGCCGATAAATTTCTTAAATACACTCTTGCAGATTTATAATTCGGATAATATTTACCGACCAAGTCCCAAAAATTCTTGCCGTGATTTTTTTCTTTTATATGTGCGATTTCGTGCACGACAACATAATCTATCACATCAATATCCGCCATAACAAGTTTCCAAGTGAAGTTGATACTGTTCTTTCCGCTGCACGAACCCCACCTTGTATTTGCGGACGTTATACCAAATTTGGTTGAATACAAGCCCATAATCTGCTCATATTTGTGCAGTCGTTCGGCTATTATTTCTTTTGCTTTTTGTTTATAAAACTTCTCTAAAACGGTATAAACGTATCTTTCGTCACTGCTCGGATGTACAAAAAATTTATCACCACACATACCCTCTTTACTTTCGGAAACAACAATTTCGTATTCTTTACCCAAGTACAAAATCTTACTTCCGTTACCAAGCAATATGCTCTTTCTGTTACGCATTAATTCAAGTTTTTCGTTTATCCACTTTTCTTTTTCACAGATAAATCGTTCAATATCCGCTTTTCTAACACGTCTGTTACAACGCACTTCCACTCTTGCGTCTTTAGTTATGTATATCGCAAGCGTTTTTCGATTTGTATATTTAATTTCATAATTCACCATTATAACTCACATCTTTTTCACATATTATTTACAGACAGTATAATACAAACTCAAAAATTTTGCAACAAAAAAAGGTGTCATAGCGACACCTTCCTTTAATTAATCTTAATTTTCAATTTGTTTTGCGACAACGCTTTCACCGCAATAAATTTCACGAAGTTTAGGTTTTTCGATTTTACCCGTAGGATTTCTCGGAACGTCTGCAAAAATAAACTTATGCGGTCTTTTATATCTCGGTAATTCTTTGCAGAAATCTTCGATTTCTGCCTCCGTACAGACGTGGTCAGGCTTTAATTCAATAATTGCCGCCGCAATCTCGCCCAATCTTGTATCAGGCAAACCGATAACGGCTACGTCCTTAATTGCATCATGTTTTCTTAAAAAGTCCTCAATCTGTACCGGATACAAGTTTTCACCGCCCGAAATGATAACGTCTTTCGCTCTGTCAACAAGGTAAATAAATCCGTCCTCGTCCTCTTTCGCAACATCACCCGTCAAAAGCCAACCGTCCTTTAACACTTCATCGGTAGCCTTTTTATCATTATAATAGCAACGCATTACGCCCGGACCTTTTACGCAAAGTTCGCCGACTTCGCCTTGCTTAACGGTATTGCCGTCTTTATCGACAATCTTAACTTCCCAACCGTAACCGGCTTTACCGATTGCACCGACTTTATGTATATTCTCAACGCCAAGATGTACACAACCGGGTCCGATTGATTCGCTAAGACCGTAGTTTGTATCATACTGATGATTAGGAAAATACTTCTTCCATCTCTTGATAAGACTCGGCGGAACAGGTTGCGCACCTATGTGCATTAATCGCCATTGGTCAAGTTTGTATTTGTCAAGTTTTACTTCACCGCTTTCAATCGCATCAAGTATATCCTGTGCCCACGGCACTAAAAGCCATACTATTGTACATTCTTCTTCCGACACAGCCTGTAAAATCCATTCAGGCTTTATACCCTTTAGAAGTACGGCTTTACCGCCCGAAATAAGACTTCCGAACCAGTGCATTTTTGCACCCGTATGGTAAAGCGGAGGTATGCACAAAAATACATCATCATGAGTTTGTCCGTGATGTTTTTGTTCAACATTTGCGGAATGAACAAGGCTTCTGTGTGCGTGTAAAATCGCTTTCGGGAAACCTGTTGTTCCCGATGAAAAATATATTGCGGCATTATCGTCGTCAGTTATTTCAACATCAGGCTTAATACTACGCATAAATTTAACAAGATAGTCATAGCTCTCCGCAAATGTAGGACATTCCGCACCCACATAAAACGTCTGCTTTACGCCCGGTATTCTGTCGCTTATTTCCTCAACTCTGCCGATAAATTCAGGACCGAACACAAGCACATCAGCCTCTGCAAGTTCAAGACAATACTTAATCTCGTCAGCCGTATATCTGTAATTTAACGGCACAGCGATTGCTCCGGCTTTCAATATACCGAAGTATATCGGCAGCCATTCAAGACAGTTCATAAGAAGTATAGCAACCTTGTCGCCTTTTTTAATACCACGGCTTAGAAGCAAATTCGCAAATCGGTTTGACCTTTTGTCAAACTCTTTCCAAGTTATCTCGGTACGACCTGCCTCCATAGGGTTTGTTTCGATAAGAGAGTATTCTCTCCATGTAACCTTTGCGTGTTCCATAGCCTTTGGATTAATCTCCACAAGGCTTACCTCATCACCGTACATTTGTGCGTTTTTTTCAAGTAGTTCAGTAATTGGCATTTTTATAATATCTCCTTTTTAATCCTCGTCGGCTGTCTTTGCAAACACTCCGTCAAGGAATTTATCATCATATTTTTTTGTAAACATTGATACAACAGGCACTGCTGAAAGTGACACAGCCATTGCGGCAACACCCATTTCAGGTGCTTTCTTTGCGGCAAGCTTGAACGCTTCGTATACAGTATCACAGCTTGCGTTATTCATTGATGTAAGCACGATTGTTGTAACCGCAACAGTCAAAAATCCAAGAATCATACCTGCCCAGGCACCTGCTTTTGTTGTTTTCTTTGAATAAATACCCCATATGTAAGGACCGATAAAACAGCCCGATACTATGCCCCAACTGAATGACATAATATTTACTATAATCGTAATGTTGCCCGTTGCGAATATGTATGAAAGTGCAACGAACAAAAGACAGAGTGCTCTTGTTAAAATCATTTGATTTTTTCCGCTGTAATTCTTATTCACTGCCGGAATTAAGTCAACCGAAATAGCCGATGCAGATGACAAAACGATTGATGAAAGCGTTGACATTGACGCCGACAACAAAAGAATAAGTATTACCGCAAGAATGATTGTTGTTACGATATTAGGGTCACCGAGTGCTGTAAGCAATGTGTTCGGAATAACCGCGTCAACTCCGCCTTCAGGCAGTTGGTTATTCAAAACAAGTCTTGAAAGCGAGCCGACAAAGTATGCACCCGCACCGATTATAAGTGCAAATACTGTTGAAATAACAGTCGCTTTATGAATTGATTTAATATCTTTAACCGCATAATATTTGCTAACCATTTGAGGAAGTCCCCATGTACCGAAACTTGTAAGCAAAATATTTACGCATAGGAATTTCCAATTTGCTCCGCCGTACCAGCTTGTAAGCTGAGCGCCCGTTATCTTGTCACCGTTATCGGCAACAGACGCAAGATTTGAGAAGAAGTGTGAAAAACCGCCTACGTTCGGATTTTTAACAATAGCAACTACCATTGCAAATACTCCGACAATCATAATTATGCCTTGTACAAAGTCGGTGTATGCCGTTGCGACATATCCGCCGAGAACAAGATAAATCGCCGTCAAAACTGCTATAACAAGCATCCATGTATTAACCGATACCGTTGGGAAAATCGTTGTGAACATTGAGCCGAGTCCTTTATAAACCGCCGCACTGTACGGTACAAGGAATACGAATATAATAATCGCGGCAAAGACTTTCATCTTTGTTGAATTAAATCGCCCTTCAAAAAATTCAGGCATAGTTTTTGATTTTAAAGTATGTGTCATCGTTCGTGTGCGTTTTGCCAAAAGCATCCACGCAAGCAGACAGCCGAATATCGCATTACCTATGCCTATCCAAATACTGCCCAAACCGATGTTCCAGCCATGCTGTCCCGCATAGCCTACAAAAATAACTGCCGAAAAATATGACGTACCGTATGCAAAAGCACTTACCCATGCACCGATTTTTCTGCCGCCAAGCAGAAATCCGTCCATTGTTTTCGTCTTTCTTGCACTGAATATACCTATTGCAATCATTATTAATGCAAAGATTATAAGTGCAATAACTGTAACAGTTTGCGTTTGATGTAAATTTTGTTCCATTTTTCTCCGTCCTTCCGTTTTACATAAAAATTTTGTTCTGTTTTTTACAGACTACTGTTCTACAACGCTACAAGGAATATTTTACTACATTTTAGACAAAAAATAAAGTCCTTTCGGCAAATTTGTTAATTGTGTGCAAAAATCTTAATCATATTTTGTACATTAAAGCATATATCAAATTGTAGATAAAACAGTTATGGCTTTATCTGCAATCAAAAATGCCACATCTTTCGATGTGGCATTTATTTTGTTTTAATCTTTAATATGTCCGCAAACAGTACACATTTGAACCCACGAAATTGACCATGTATCCGGATTTTCATATTCAACCCACTCGTATGTACAATCGTATGTTCCTACCAATGTAAACGGATCATCGCAATTCGGATTACTGCAGCGGTATGCTACCTGGTGCTTGTCATTTCCGATGTATGGATACTCATAAGTTTTTTTGTACTCCGATCCGCAATCACAGGCAAATGCCGATACACTCGCCAACATCATTCCCGCTGCCAACATTCCTGAAACAATTTTCTTTAACATAGTAAACACACTCCTTTGTAAATTAAATAATTTAAGTATTTTTTGGATAACTTTACCTGTTATCTGTATATATAATAGCATATATTACTTAATTTGTAAATACTCATTTGTTAATTTTTACCTTTTATACAGTTTTTATTGGAATTATTTGCATATAATGTACAAAAAAGCAGATACAACACAGTATCTGCTTTTTTATTATTCTTCTTTCAAATATTTCGCAATCGTTTTAATAATAACAGTCGATTCAAGCGGTTTTGCAAGATGTTCATTCATACCTGCCTCAACAGCTCTGAGACGATCCTCCGAAAACGCATTTGCAGTCATTGCGATAATCGGTATTGTCTTTGCGTCCTCTCTGCTCATTGAGCGTATAATTCGTGTTGCAGCCAATCCGTCAACGCCCGGCATCATAACGTCCATCAATATAATGTCAATTTCTCCGACTTCAGATTTTTCAAAAATCTCTATTGCCTCTTGACCGTTTGACGCTTTTATTACCACCGCGCCGACTGATGAAAGCACAAATTCCGTAATCTCCATATTAAGGTCATTATCTTCCGCAACAAGCACGCGTACTCCCTCTATGGAAACATTATGTTCTTCCTCTGTCGGTTCTTCGATATGAACGCAATCATCAATCTTAAACGGAATTTTCAATCTGAAAGTAGTTCCGACATTTTTTTCACTTTCAAATTCAATATTGCCACCCATTGTTTCAACAAGGCTTTTCGCAATCGGCATACCAAGACCGGTACCGCCGAACGAACTTCTTGCACTGTTAAATTCCTGTGCGAACGGCTCAAAAATATGTTCCTGAAATTCCTTACTCATTCCGATACCTGTATCCTTACAAATAAATTCAATCAGCGCCACATTACCGATACAACTCACCTCTCGGCAATCAAGTATAATCTTGCCATTGTACCTGTTATACTTAACGGCATTGCTCAATATGTTCATAAGCATACGCTTTATATGTATAGGACTTCCGATCAAGTTCCAATGTTCAATCTGATAATCGCATTGAACAATTTCAAGCTGATGTTCTTTCGACTGTTTCTCGACCACATTAACAATGTCACCAAGCAACTTTTTTAAATTAAATTCACGTTCTTCAAGAAGAATTTCGCCGGATTCAAGTTTACCCATATCAAGTACTTCATTAATCAATTCAAGCAACAATCCGGACGCGTCCCATATCTTTTTACGACATTCCTCCTGTTTTTGCAAATCATCACTGTAATAATCCGCAAGCTCTATCATACCGCGTATACCGTTTATCGGCGTGCGAATATCGTGGCTCATTCGCTGTAAAAATTCCGTCTTTGCAGTGTTTGCCTGTTCTGCCTTTTTCGCTGATTCCATAAGCTTTTCCTTGTATTCCTTCTCACGTTTATTCTGTTCAACAAGGTACTTTCTTTCCGAACTCTGCTTGATAAGTTGGATAATAATAAGCAATGTTATATAAATTGCAAGCGCATAGAGTATATTTCTCGGTACAATTTCAAAAACCGTACATTCCGGCAGATACACATATATATAGTAATCTCTGCTCTTATCCATACTGCCGTAATAGCCTTCAAACTTATTCTGTACTCTAACCAATTTGCCGATTTTACCGTTATTTCTCAGTTTTCTGACAACCTCGTTTTCTTTAACGTTTTTACCTACCATACTTTCATCGTTAGACGCCACTATTTTGTGTCCGTCTGTTATTGCGATTATTCCGTCACGATATGTATCATATCCCGAAAGTAAGCTTTGCACAGTAAGGTTATAATTTTTTGCATACTCAGCGTTAGTATGATGAAATCCAACTATCACACCTGTTTTATCAATTCTTCCCTGTGACGCTAAGTTGACATACGAACCGTCAGCAAAATCAATATGTGCCGTATAAGTCTTTTTCGGATATTTTGCAACGTCAAGCACTGCAGTTTTTTGTATATATTTTTTCAAGCTTTCGGAATTTAATCCGTCACTGCTGCACTCTTCTTCGACTTTGCCGTTTTCGTCCATTACTATAATACCTGTCAGACGTTGTTCAGACGCATATTTTTTCAACGCTTCCACATCAAGCTCCGAACCGCAAAACTCTATATCTCGATTTACCTGTTGCGTATTTACTATAACTCTCATAAGCGTTTTTGTTTCCGTTGCGTCATTGTATCTTGCATATATTGAGCATTGAGTTTTAACATAGCTTATAGTAGAATTGACTTGAGATTTAGCTGCTTTTTTGTCGACCTGTGCAGAACCGACAAATACAATTATCAAAAAAATAATTCCGAATATAATTTCTTTATACCAAAAACTTTTACCGCTGCGGACATTTTCAAACTTTTTATCATTCAAGGCTGTCCACCTCCAAATACTTATAGGCATTGGAAAGATATTTGCTTACGATAATCTCCATTGTGCCGTCTTTCTGCATTTCGTCAAACTTTTCGGATAATTTTTCTTCAATTCCTCTATCGTCATTTATAGCAAATGCCGCACCGATTCCCGTAACAAATATGCTCTCGTCTAAAATTCTGTAATCCATATCATAATCCTGCATATATTGTCTTATCGCCGTTTCGTGTGCCGAAATCGCGTCAACATACCCTTTTCCCAAGTATGTGTATATCTGCTCTCTGTCCTCTAAACTGAACACCTCTTTTACTTCGGGAATTTTACTGTAGGTACGGTTTAGAAAAATTTCCTCAGGCTTTGTAGTGGATTGAACCGCAATAATTTTACCTTCAAGGTCACTCAAAGAATATATATTACTGCTTTTATTGACCGCCACCACTTGTCGGCTGACCATATACGGTTTTGTCCACTTATAATCGTTCTCACGTCCTTTGATTGAAAAACAGCCCCAAATACAATCTATATCGCCGTTTTCAACTAAATTCTTTTTATCTTCCCATTCAATATTTACAAATTCGACACGGTAGCCCAATCTTTTAAAAGCCTCGGTAGCAATATCAACATCAATACCTGTCGGATTTCCGTTCTCGTCCATATAATTGAAAGGAGGATAATTGTCGCTGCCTACCACAATTTTAGGTGCATTTTTGCCGATTTCTTTTTCTGTATCCTGCTTTTTATCGCAGCCGCATAACATACAACCTATAAGACAGACGATTATTAATGATATGATTGACCTTTTGCCCCCCATTTTTACCTCCCTTAATCGCATAGAATATCCAAATAGTTTTAGTTAATTAATATTATACCTGTTTTGACATAAAAAGTCAATATCTTCATTCTTCTGTAACCACTCCATCTACACCGTTTTCAATTAAATAGTCATTACATTCCCAAATACTCTTGTTTGCTCTTATACACGTCATAATTATATAATCCCGTTTAAATCTCGGATACAATGCACAAAGTCCTGCCAAACGTAATAGCAGTTGAGTTTCGTCTTCGGTAAACGATAATCCGAACGCAAGTTGCAAAAGTTTATCTCGTGACGGTTTCTTTATCTGCCCGATACGCAGTTTGTTTATGTAATTAGGCTCTAAATTACTTAAATCCGCAATCTGTGCCGTTGTTATGCGTTTTTCATTTATCATTTTCACAATAAAATCCGTTAATGTGTAATCAACAAAATACGGCTTGGTATCTTCGTCAAATTCAAAAAGTTCACTTTCACCATTTGACATTTTCCTCGTATCCACCGATACCCGCTCGCCTAATTTTGTTGCCCTAAACCCCATTTTTCTCGCTCCTTTCGCTGTTTATTTTCATTATATATTAGTTAAATTTTGCTGTCAAGAATAACGCACTTTATAAAAATTTTAAAAATTCTTTAGATTTATATGCTATCAGATTTTACATTTGTATGATAAAATCATCTTATAAAACAAATGAATTTCAGAAAGAAGTGTGATTTTATGATACAGACAGTTGATTTTCTGATTTTGGACTTAATTCAAAATAAATTACGTTGTAAATTCTTAGATTCGTTAATGATAAAATGCTCATCACTCGGTGACGGAGGTATAATCTGGATAGCAATATCATTTCTATTAATCTGTTATAAAAAATACCGACAAGCAGGTGTTCTCATACTTGTCGGTCTTATTATGGGCGTGTTAATCGGCAACTGTTTACTTAAAAACATTATCTGCCGTCCTCGTCCTTGTTGGATAAACCGTGCGGTATCGCTTTTAATTCCGATACCGTACGACTATTCATTTCCGTCTTGCCATACTATGTCATCATTCATTGCCGCAGCCGTTTTGTTGCACACTGATATAATGTTTGCGTATCCCGCATTTTTGTTGGCAAGTGTCATTGCGTTTTCAAGATTATATCTATACATTCACTATCCGTCCGATATTATCGGCGGAATTGCGTTAGGTACAATTATCGCACACTTCGTATGCTCATTATAGCACGATTTCAAACAATTTCACACCGTGCGGCGGAACAGTTGAAATGATTGTATTATCGTTTAGTTCTGCCTTTTTATTTTCCCATACTTCGGTTATTTTTACATTCTCGTTCGGCATAATACCCACGAACGCCAAATCGGTTTTTGCGGTAATTTCTTCTTCACCGATATTGAATTGAGCAACGTAATATTTACCGTCTTTTCCGTTTGCCGCCCAAACGATTTCATTGTCTTTTCTGTAAACCTCTCTGCCGGCATAACCGTTTTGGTCGATTTCGATAATCGTTTTGTTTGTAATAAGTGACAGCGTAAATTCATCGTTATACACCATATCGCCGCCAAACATCAACGGTGAACGGAACATACTCCAAAGAGTCATCATCATTCGTTGTTCGTCACGCGTGAAATTAGTCATTCTGTCACCGCCATGCGAACGAATACCTATTCTGCCGAGCGGCAGCATATCGCAGTCGGGATAACCGCCGTCACACACATACGGAAACCAATTACGGCAATAGTCAAACATCTTTTTAAGCTGTTCCCAACCGTCCCAAAAATCATCGGTCATTCGCCACATATGTGCATATTCATTAAGGTGTTTCGCCTCTTTAAGCGGTGCTTCACCGGATGAAAGCGATAAAATTATATCACGGCCGCTTGCCTGTATCGCATTTTGTACACCCTCAATTTCCGACTTGTGATACGGTCTTGCAATATCGTCTACCTTTATAAAATCAACACCCCATTCGGCGTACATTTTGATTATCGAATTATAATATTCCTGTGCACCGTCACGGCTCATATCAACACCGCACATATCGCCGTTCCAGTCGCACACACTTCCGAAATCGGCTATTTCCGCCGCCGTATGAGTTGTACCCCAAATCTTTGTGTTCTGTCTTATCGCCTGTTTAGGAATACCTCTTAAAATATGTATACCGAATTTCAATCCAAGACTGTGCACATAATCGGCAAGCGGTTTAAAACCCTTTCCGCCCTCTGCCGACGGAAAACGATTTACCGCAGGCATAAGACGTGAATATTCGTCCATTATAAGCGGTGCGTCTTTGTTGTAATCCGCACTTTTCGCGTTCGGCTCAAACCACTGTATGTCAACAACCACATACTCCCAACCGAACTCCTTTAAATTTTTCGCCATATACTCCGCATTACGTCTTACTTCCTCCTCCGTAACGCTCGCACCGTAACAATCCCAACTGTTCCACCCCATAGGCGGCTTTGTCAATTTTGCTTTCATAATACCATAATCCTTTCCGAATAAATAATTAATTTAATTATACCATTTATTTAAAGTAAATCAAGAATTGTTTCATTTTAAAAGTGAAACAATTTTGATATTTATTGCTCTGAAATGTGATATTGCTATTGAAAATTTGATTATCATAATATACAATCAAAATATCGAAAAACATCTTGAAAGGAGCGGAAAATTTATGGAGGTATTACAATCCAACACTGCCGACAACATTTATTTTTGGATTGAGGACAAAGAGCAAGGCAACGTCAATCCGATATACGAATCGCACGGTGCGTATGAAATTTATATTGTCTGCAACGGTGAACGGCGTATGTATTTAGGTAACGTGCTTTACAAAGTCGGCACAGGTGACGCACTTATGATTTCTGCTTCAACTCCGCACAGAAGTTTCGGGGATGGTGCTTTTTCGGGAATATGTATAGAATTTTCGGACGCATACATAAAAGAGCATTTTACTAAATCGCAATACGACAAAATAACGGAATGTTTCAAAACTCCACTTATATCACTCCCTCCCAACTTACTCCCGATTATCCGCACATATTCGCTCACTGCTTACAACAACGTTGATATGCGTAACGACTGTATGCTTGCAATAGTTGACATATTGTACAAGCACATTCCTTTCAGCAATCCGAATGCCAAGCGCACATTCGATTCCGATTTATCAACAATCGGAAATTACATACAGAAAAACTACCTTGAAATCAAAGGACTTGACGCTCTTTCGGAGCATTTCGGCATAACAAAAAGTCATCTTTGCCGTGTATTCAAAGAACACACAGGCATTACGATTACTCACTATATAAATGCGCTCAAAATTCAACGCGCATGTCTGCTTTTATGCGAGTCAAAAATTCCGATACACGACATTTATAAAATGTGCGGTTACGATAACAGTCAGTATTTTAACCGCGTATTTAAGAATATGAAGGAAGTCACTCCTAATCAATTCAGGCAACAAAGCCGTGCGATAAAGATGTGGAAATATTAATAATAAAAGAAAGGATTAATTTTATGAAAGAATTGATAAACGCAAACGATAAATACAAAATGAATTGGATTGAGGGAAACACCGAATGGGGTACGGTTAAATGCCCTAAAGGCATTTCCGTAAAAAAGACTTCCTCTCAATCAGACGATATAATCACAGAGCGATACACGTTCACAAACACCACCGACAAGGACATTTTTACGTCACTGAAAGATATTTCTATATACACGCCTTTTAATGATGATTACACCTGCGGTGCTAAAGCGTGTATGACGACAAAATGTCACACACATATTTGGTGTGGCGAAAATATTTCGTATGTTATGTGTCTTAGAATGGGTGGCGAAGCTCCACACCTCGGACTTGCGCTGACCGATGGAAGTCTTTCAGGTTACAGTGTCGAGCGTGATTTTGAAAAAATCAGCAACGACAGAGGTGATTTTATTCTTCACCCGTCACCTGTCGCACTTGTGCCGAATGAAAGTTTTACGATTGAATGGAAATTATTTTGGCATAACGGCAAAAACGATTTTTACAGCAAAGTTAATCAACTATGCAATCGTTTTATCAATGTTTCGGCTGAAAATTTCGTACTGTTCAGCGGTGAAAATATCAATATAACCGTTTCACCTAACTTTGATTTTTCTGAGTTGCAAATCAGAGAAAATAACAAATCTGTTGACTACAAAATCGAAAACAATAAAATTGTCATTTCAACAAAAGCCGATACACCGAGAAAGTATTCATATTCGATAAATATTGACGATGTTGTTACTCACTGCAACATTTTGGTCTTGCCTTGTCTTGATGAACTTGCTAAAAACAGATGTCATTTTATCGCTGAAAATCAGCAATACAACAATCCGAAAAGCAAGCTTGACGGTGCATATCTTATCTATGACAATGAGGAAAAGCATATATATTATAATCGTGAATACGACTTTAACGGAGGTCGTGAGCGTGTCGGTATGGGAGTGCTTATTGCAAAATATCTGCAAAATCACGATGACGAAGTGCTTTTAAATAGTCTTAAAAAGTACATAAAATACGTCCAAAACAACCTTGTTTGCATAGAAACCGGCGAGGTGTTCAATGACTACAATTACGATAATTCCTTTACCCGCCTTTACAATTATCCGTGGTTCAGCTTGTTTTATATTGAACTTTACAAATTGTTTGGGGACAAAAATATGCTTGAAATTGCGTATAAGATTATGTTGTTTTTTTACAATCAAGGCGGTGAGCATTTTTATGCTATTGAAGTGCCGATTGTAAAACTTGTTGAGTGTTTAAGAGAAAGCGGTATGACCGATATGGCGGATAATATGATTGCGTGGTTTAAAAAACATGCCGATTATATCGCCGAAACAGCACTTGATTATCCCGCACACGAAGTAAATTATGAGCAGAGCATAGTCGCACCGGCGACGAACATTTTACTTCAAACATATATTGTTACAAATGAGAATAAGTATCTTGACGCCGCAAAAATTCAACTTGATGTACTCGAACTTTTTAACGGCTTGCAGCCTGACTGTCATTTGTACGAAACCGCCATACGTCATTGGGACGGTTATTGGTTCGGCAAATATCGACTGTACGGCGATACTTTCCCACATTATTGGAGTGCGCTTACAGGTAATGCGTATAGTGATTACGGCGATATTATAGGCTCAAACGAGTATAAAAAAAGAGCGGATTATTCTCACCGCTCCGTGCTTAGTCTACTGAACTCCGACGGTACCACGACTTGTGCATACGTCTACCCTACCTCGATAAACGGTATATCCGCAAACTACGCCGACCCATATGCAAACGATCAAGATTGGGGATTATATTTTAACATAAAATAGTAAAAAACTATGGCTAAGCCATAGCTTTACTTTTACTTTTCTGAAACACAATTTTCTAAAATAGTACACGCAAATTACAGAAATTCGCCTATCGGCATTGACCGCCTCCGTTGAGTACAATTTCAGATAGTCTGATTTTGTACTATTGTGGCATAATGTTTTTGACATTCTCAAGTGAAAGATAATAAAAAATTCAGCTCCGTATTAACGGAGCTGAATTTTTTATTTTCAAATTTTACATTCTGTTGATGTCTATTACGACTATTATAACCGTAACTATCATCGCCAACAACTTTACTATTATCTGTTCTCCATGTTCGTCCCTTACAGGGGTTATTCATTTTTTTATCAGTATTATTCCTTTTAAGCATAAAGTAGTTGCTTGGTTTCCGTCCCTTACAGGGGTTATTCGTTTTTTAATTTGTTACGTTGAAACCGTACAGAACATTTTTAGAGGTTGAGTTTCCGTCCCTTACAGGGGTTATTCATTTTTTAATCCTCATATAAAGCATATCATAAAATCATTAAAAAGTCAACGTTTCCGTCCCTTACAGGGGTTATTCATTTTTTAATTATGCAATCAGTGGTTAGATGAGTCGCCGTATGACCCATAGTTTCCGTCCCTTACAGGGGTTATTCGTTTTTTAATCCTACCCTCCAAAACCCGCATGATTACTTGGCTCAAAATGCGTTTTGCGGGGCAAAATTATTTTTGATTGGAAACCGCTGATTTACATTCTCCGCACAAGCCAAAAACGTAGGTTTTACCTTGCTTTTCGGCTTTGCGGCTGAAAATATACAGTTATTGTATTTTTCTTTGTATCTCATTAAAATCATTATACTATACATAAACAGATTTTTCAAGTATTTTTTTTCAAATATTCTTCATACATTTCTATAACCTTATCATTAGATTCAATCATCATCTGTTTTAATTTTTCCGGCTTATTAACCTTGCACGAGCGTCCGAATCCTCTTAAATACCTTGCAACATCACTGAGTCCGCGAACCGTATCTCTATACACAATTTTATCTTCCGATATATCAAGCTCAGCAAATTTTCTGTTTGCCGCCATTTTTTCAAGTCGTTCTTTGATATTAAAACAATCTTTAAACTCTACCTCAATATCCTCTGCCTTATCAACAGACACAATAAACATTTCATCTATAATCTTTTGCACTTCATCGCTTTGATATATATAATTTATATCCTCACTTTCCGTTGCACTTTCAATGCTTTCCATATCTATGACGGTCATATTATCGGCTCCGTTATATTCTTCCGATGCTATTATATACATTTTGTCACGCTCACACGCAAAAATAATTGTACCGACACTGACCTTTCTTTTGATTACTTCACCTCGTCTTGTTCTGTAATCAATCTCTGTCTTTTTGTTGGCATAATCTATATTCATAATTGACGACAGCACATCATAATACCGCTTATTATTCTTACTCTCATACAAAAGCATTTCCGTATTATCATTCTCTACAGTACCCTCTAATTTGTATGTATAATCGGCAATCATTTTCTTTATAATATTTTCTAATATTAATTGATACGCTTCACCTTGGCATTTTGCTCTGATTTTATATATCGTTCTTAATAATATATCATTCTTTATTTTACGAGTTACGGGAACATCTAACAACAAGTGAAAAACACCGTTGCTGTCTATACTTAAAATCTTTTTTCTTACAAGTTTATTAATGTCCTCTCTTATTATTTCAGTCGGCATACCCAAAATTTCCGATATTTTGTTTATGGATATACCTGTTTCAACTTCTTTAAGCAAATTTACAATATTAAAAATGCGTTCATAAACATTCATTATGTATCCTTTCACTCAATGACAAAAAGCACAGCTTTAAAATCATAGCTGTGCTTTTGTGTTGTTATTTTACTTCACGAACTTTTTCTATCAGCAGTTTATTCATTTCATCATATGAATTCCAAGTGCTTTTTTTCATCAATCTGACACTTTCAGCTACTTTTTTTATTACGTCATTATATAATTCTTCTGCCGTTATGCCGATTCTGTTCTTAATCATTCCGTTATCCACCGCAACAATCGTATGTGCAATAGGATTTCTTAATTCGGTTTCGGTTTTTCTTATGATTTTCAAATAATGTGATTTTATTTTATCATCTGAGCAAAATTCCTTAATTATAAGTTCCAAATGTGCTGTTGTATAGATGCAGTCAGTAAATTCGCCGTATCTTTTGTCTAACACATCTAAAACTTCCTTACCGATTTCACTCTGTTCAAGTTTATTACGAGTAAGCCAATAAGCGTCTTTTCTTTTTTCGCAATACTTTTTTATGTCACCGACTTCTGTCAAAGTTTCCACAATCTTTTCAAGCAATATCATTGCCGCCGGAGTGATACCTCTGATAAAGCTCAAATAATCTCTTTTGCCTAAGATTATTCCGAGCCATAATAAATATTCTGTTATTTCTCTTTCTTCTTTTTTCTTAACGGGTATTATATCATATTCGGTATCTTTTAATACATTTGCAACACAATTATAATCCAATCTCCATCTGCCTTCCGCCGCATTAAGAAGTTTCATTGCGTCATCAGTCAGATAGTCCTTGATTTCGTTTGCAAGAAGTTTTGCCGCCGGATAATCATAAGAAGATATCAGCTTTATGACGTTCTGTCTTTTTATATTTGCCAAAAATTGTTCATTGTCAACTAATAATGTGCGGTTTCTGAAAGAATCGCCATTGTCCATATCACATTCCCATTGTTCTTCTTTATCATATGTTTCGTCCTTATCTCTGTCGTGCATAGGACCTGCTTCACCGCTTGAAACTTGAAGTGCTTTAATACGTTTTTCGGATAATGCCGCCAAATCTACAATAGCACTTTTCATTGCCGGAGTACCCGATGATGTGTTCACATAAAATTCTGCGTCGGGATATTTTTCTTCTATTTCCTCAAATATTTTTCCGAAATCGTTATAAAAGATATAAAACTTATGTACATCAACTAAATCTTCTCGTTCAATTTTAATAATCTCAAATTTGTGATTTAGTTTTTCGCCCAATTTTTCCAATGCCCAAGTATATCGCTGATCTTTGTTTTCATATTCAAGCATGTTCTGCGTGAAATACAAATACACAATATCAGGCTTATATACACGACAACAATGTAACATAGGTCCGTCAAGCATACGCTTAATCGGATTGCTTCCCCCTACCGGTGAAAATAATATTCTCATTTTTATCCCTCTTTCTTATGTAAATTTTATTCCTTGACGTTTTTTTACTTTTTATACTTATATTATACGAAAAATTAATGAATATGTCAAATATTTTATCACTTTTTTAAATTTATTTATTAAAATAGCACAGCATTTCTACACTATGCCGTTTTATCCCTTATCTCATTGTTCCATCTTATAATAACGGGACATATCGACTGTACAAATAGTTTAGATTTTGCCTTTGCATATAAAACCGAGCTGTGTTCACCTTGCAATAAAAAAGCTACGCTAAAAACGCCCCTTATGACGCATACGATGTTCGGATGATACTGAAAAACACTAAAAGGCAGTGCTTGTATAGCACTGCCTCTACTCTGTTTATTCTATTGCAACACAGTCAGATAGCGGTTTCATTCCGCTAAATGTATTCCAAACAAATAATTTTATTTTAGCGATATTTTTATTCATGTTAGGTATCGCAAATTCATAATTTGTCTTATCCGAAATATCTGCATTGGTTATTGAAACAAGCAAATCATTATCATCATACAATACGCAATAAAGTTTTGAGTTTCCGCTGTACTTTGCCAATTCATTTATAGTTGTATTCACTGTGAAATTGCCGTTTTGAGGTATTGTGTCTACTTCTTCACCCGCAACATTTGTAATCTTCGCAGATGCTATTTCATAGTATTTTCCTGTCACACTTGCACTGACATTTATTGCACCGTTTGTAATATCAGCATTTACATTTTCAAATTCTTGATTGCATATATCACCGTCATTGTATGTAACGGTTATCGGTAAAGTTCCGTTTGCGTTTTCATTCACTTTAAATCTTATCGTAAACAATGTGCCGTTATCTGTGATATTGCTCGGATTATTCCAATATGCCGTCACATATCCAAGATGTGATAAATCGCTGTCCTGCAAAAGATTTGACGTAAAAGTTCCGTCTGATAAAATATCTCCTGCTGTGATAGATACAGGAGTCAAAGCTGATATATCATAATTTATATTAAAATTAAATCCCGCAATTCCCGAATTCTTTGATAAAGTTACAGGCACATCAATATATTCTCCGGCATTTGTATCTATATTCGGTATACTGACCGCTATACCGTCGGCGGACGCTGATATTTCCGAAGAAAGAGTTACATTATCCCATTTAGCAAGGACTTGCGACAGCTTAACACCGTCTTTTGTGTTTACAACTCCGTCCTCATAAACATCGGCTGCCGTCATTTGATTTTCGGTAAAGTTTATATTCCACTTTGCAAGATACTGCGAAAGCAATACACCGTCTTTCGTGTTCACAACTCCGTCCTCATATATATCGCCCTTTTTAACTTTTGTCAATGTAACCGCACCGTTTGTAATCTTAGGATTTATATTGTCAAAAGTTTGGTTTGTAATATCGCCATCTTCATATGTTAAAGTTATCGGATAAGTTCCGTCTGTGGCATTGTCACTAACCTTAAACTTAACAGTAAACATTTCTCCGTCAGCTGATACATTTGACGGATTGCTCCAGTATGCAGTAACTTCATCAAGATTTGATAAATCACCGCCTTGATTAATATTTGAATTTAGAGTTCCGTTACCGAATGCACTGCCCTTTGTAATCGAAATCGGAATAAGTACAGATTTATCATAGCTTATTTTAAACTTAAATCCCGCAATTCCCGGATTTTTAGAAATACTTATAGGTATCTCAACCTCACTGCCCGCCTTTGCAGTAACTTTTTTCGCAGTAACCGCAAGACCGTCATACGGTGTTTCGGTCGGAGTCGGCGTCACAGTTGGCTTCACTGTTGGTGTTGATGTTGCCGTTGGTATCGCTGTTGCTATTGCTGTTGCTGTTGGTTTTGCCGTTGGTATCGCTGTTGCTATTGCTGTTGGTTTTACCGTTGGGGTTATATCTTTTTTTGTAAACTTAAAAGTTGCTGAATACGAATCAGAATATCCTACTGTATTTGATATTCTATTTGCATTGTAATTGTCTATCTTATTCCACCATTCATGATTAAACTTAGTCCCCTCTGAAATATACATATGAAAAATAACATACGTTCTATCATAATCATACATTGCAGCAACATCACATCTTCCATCTCCATTGAAATCACCTGCTACAAATCTGCTTGTAACAGCGTTTGCCGAAAAAGAAGTATCTTCACTCCAATCATACCAACCCTCAAATTTTTTTCCATTAGATAAAAAAACATGCATTTCACATTTTGAATCTCCATAGTCATACATTGTAGCAATATCGTCTTTTCCGTCTCCATTAAAATCACCCGCAGTCATTCTACCATTTACACAATTCACACTATAACTTGTTGTATCTTTATACCATGTATCCCACCCCTTAAAGGATGTTCCTGTTGATAAAAACACATGCATATGAGTATTATATGTATCATAAGCATACATAGTGGCAATATCGTCTTTTCCGTCTCCGTTAAAGTCACCTGCTACCATTCTATCATCTATACAACTTGATTTATAGCTTGTCTTATCTGAATACCAACTCTGCCAACCTTTAAAAGATGAACCTGTTGATAAAAATACATGTATTTCACTGCCGTCAGTATAATCATACATAGTGGCAATATCATCTTTTCCATCTCCGTTAAAGTCACCTGCCACAAATCTTCCTGTAACATGACTTGATTTATAACTTGTTCTATCCGAATACCAACTCTGCCAACTTTTAAAAGATGAACCTGTTGATAAAAACACATGTATTTCACTACCTGTACTGTAATCATACATTACTGCCACATCATCTTTTCCATCTCCGTCAAAATCACCTGCTGCCACTCTACCTGATGTACAACTGGCATAATAGCCATAGTCTGATAAGCTTTCTCTCCAGATTTCTTCAGAAAATCCGCTTCCTGTTGACAAAAATACATGCCACTGTATTCTTCCGTTTCCATAGTCAAATAAAGTAGCATAATCATCTAAACCATCGCCATTA
>OLNX01001210.1_pt1 | contig 22796 bp, 20 predicted proteins | sample 1672611 | NCBI WGS metagenome assembly OLNX01 (sample SAMEA3136705, study PRJEB25190) | human gut metagenome | reverse complement strand
TTTCTACGGAATTACGGAAAACAAAAAAAGTGCCAACGAACACTTGACACAAACTATACCATTTCAAGAGTTGACAATGATACTTTTGAAATGGTATTGTTATTTTAGGAAGAGGAGATGATACTTATGGAGATGCCAGAAGATGGCGTTTGGTGGTTGAATTACAGCCAATATGAAGACTTACGTCTTTATGAAGTAGGAATTCAGAGATGTGCTCCTTCATATTCATTTGGACCGATCATACGCGATCGGTATATATTGCATTATGTATTTGAAGGAGAAGGGGTGCTCCGAATTGATGATAAAGAGTTTAAGGTAAAAAGTAACAGCTTTTTTTTGCTACCGCCGGATGTGCTTGTTCAGTATCAGGCGGATGAAAAAAAACCATGGCAGTATGCATGGATTCATTTTCATGGATTTAAGTCAACAGAAATTGTGAGAAGTATTGGGATGACAAGAAAAGAACCAGTTTATGTACCGATAGAAGAGAACAGCCAATTAAAGGATGCTGTTATAAATTTAATTATGTATAAAGAAAATGAATATGCATGTATAGGGTATATGTATATCTTGTTTGATAAAATGAATCGGTGGACGCGGCATGTTGAGAAGAAAGCAGGAACGAATCTGCGGACAATGAATTATATGAGAGAAGCAATTCAATATATAAATACGAAGTATTGTGAATCGATCATGGTGCAGCAGATAGCGGATCATTGCGGTGTGGATCGGGCATACTTAAGTAAAATTTTTAAATATGCGACCGGTAAAACGTTGCAGGAATACCTGATACAATTTCGGATAAAACGGGCAAAACAGTTGTTAAAAGATACCGATTTGTCGGTAAAATATGTCTCTTACTCTGTTGGGTATAATGACCCCTTCACTTTCTCAAAAGTGTTTAAAAAACAAGAGGGAGTTTCACCGTCAGTGTGGAGAAAAAATCATAATAATTTTGCATAAGTTATACATTGTCAGATCTTGATTATGATACAGAAGATGTTGTTGACCGACTGAAAGAATTAAAAGTTGAAGAGCACTCAGAAACTAAAATGGAGGAAAATATATAAATAAAATCAAACAGTTTGTAAGTGTATTTTTAGTATTGTATTAATCATTACATGCTTTCCAAACAATAGTGTTTATGCTTGACATAGGACCAGATGATGACTGGAATAAAATTGGACAGTGCAGTATAACAAGCAAAAATGTATATGAGCCGTTCGCAAAAGGTCCTTTGCGTATGACAGAAAATGACGGAATCCTTTATATCCATACATCAAGGTATATTTACTGGGATGCTGCAGCGGAGCCGGAAGAGATTCATCATGAAGTAAATCTTACTTATGCGGTGGATGAAGACAGTATGGAATGTGTCATGAATGAAGCTCCGGGTGACTGGGTTTCCCACTCTTTTGCCCAGTTTATTCTTTCAGATGGTGAGTCTGTATACCGTTTAGATCTTGGAGATGCTAATCCTCGTGCTGCAATCGGATTATAGCGAGGTGATTGTGGTCGGTGCAGGTGCGGATGCCGTAGATTATAAGTTAAAAGAATCATGTAAAGGGGCCGAGAAAACGCACAGCCGAGGATGATGAGAGATTTACCCGGTCATTTGAGAAAATGGTGAAAATGGGATTGGAATCAGACAAAAAATAAGAGCAATCCTTTTCTCTTTCGTAAATTAAATCGAGCTAAAAACATTTCGGAGGATTACTCTTATCACGTAGTATAACATGGGGGTGAGAATTTTGAAAGGGAAAAATTTGGATAATTAAGGTAGGTGAGATAATTTCATGCCATTAAAAATAATACGAAATGATATTACCAAGATGGACACAGAAGCAATTGTAAACACCGCAAATGCACAAGTCCGGGTTGGTTCCGGTTGTGATGAGGCTATTTACAAGGCGGCTGGATATGATGAACTTTTGAATTATCGGAAAGAACATATCGGGGTTTCAAAAGAGGGAAAGGCGTTTATAACTCCCGGATTTAATCTCAAGGCACGCTACATTATTCATGCAGTGAGCCCACAGTTTCAGAAAAATAATTCCAGCGTAGAAAAGAAGCTTCGTTCCTGTTATAAAAAGAGTCTGCAGCTTGCAAAGGCTAACGGTATCCGCTCCATTTCATTTTCATTGATTTCAACCGGAAGTTTTGGTTTTCCAAAAGAAGAGGGAATACGAATTGCCGTTGATGAAATCAATGCGTTTCTTTTAAAAAACGATATGCAGATTTATCTTGTGGTCTTTGATGAAAAATCAACTGAACTTGGCAGGAAACTTGATGCACATCTGGCATCGTACATAGATGATGACTATGCCAATACAGTAATTGAAACGCAATGTTTTCCGGATGGATGTAAGTTTCAACCGACGAGTAATTATCGGTTTGCGAAAAATGAAGTGGTTTCGGATTATGCGGAAACGTATTTTGATTTTGAAGAGGAGCATGAACAGAATCTGGAAGAACGGATGCAGCATATGACAGATACCTATTCGGAATATTTGATGTATTTGATTCAGCAAAAAAATATGGAAAATTCGGATGTATGGAAACGGGCGATTGTGGATAAAAAAGTATTTTCAAAGATTAAAAACAATCCGAGGTATCATCCCAATAAACTTACGGCATTGTGTCTTTGCATAGGGGCAAAACTAAATTTGGAGGAGACAAAGGATTTGCTTGCCAGAGCGGGGTATGCATTGTCGCCTTGTGACAAAACAGATATTATTTTCGCTTATTTTATTGAAAATGAAATCTATGATATGATTGAACTTGATATTCAGTTGGAAGAGCACGGATTACCGTGTATTATTTCATAATTTAGAGGGTCGCTTTCAGAGCGACTCTTTTTTTGAATCTTTATGTATAATGTGGATAACAAATAAATGCATCGAAAAACGATGTCAAATTAAGGAGGATGATTTTATGCGTAAAGGTTTAACAGAAGTAGTATTTATTTTGGATAGAAGTGGTTCAATGAGTGGTCTTGAGGAAGACACAATTGGCGGCTTTAATTCGATGATAGCCAAGCAGCGTAAAGAAGAAGGAGAGGCATATATTTCAACGGTATTATTTGACGATTTGATGGAAGTGGTTCATGACCGTGTGCCGGTAAAAGAGGTAGAGGAAATGACAGAAAAGCAGTATTATGTACGAGGCGGTACGGCATTATTGGATGCAATAGGCGGAGCAATTTCCCACATTGGCAATGTGCATAAATATGCGAGGGAAGAGGATCGGCCGGAGAAAACGTTGTTTGTTATTACGACGGATGGTATGGAAAATGTAAGTTCCCATTATTCTTATGAGAGAGTGAAGAAAATGGTAAAGCGGCAGCAGGAAAAATATGGCTGGGAATTTTTATTCCTTGGCGCTAATATTGATGCGATTGAGGTTGCCGGCAGATTTGGAATTGGTGCTGACCGCGCGATTAATTACGAAAGTGACAGCGAGGGAACTGCATTAAATTATGAGGTGCTTTCCGATACGGTTTCGGCTGTGCGCCGTTCAAAAACTAAATTAGAAATGGATGAGGCGGTATATCAATGCTGTGCTCCAATCCGTGAAGATTATAAAAAACGCCATAAGGGGAAAAAATGGAAATAATTTCGTTGCATTCAGTCTTCAATGAATTTATAATAATATATAATAACTTCATTGGAGGCTGATAAAATGAATGAAACTTTAAAAGTGTTAGAAACAAGAAGAAGCTGCCGAAACTTTGATAGAGAGAAAATGGTGTCGGAAGAAGATATCCAGGCAATTGTAAAGGCAGGAACTTATGCGGCAACGGGCATGGGAAGACAAAGTCCGATTATCATTGCGGTAACAAATCAGGAATTAAGAAATAAATTGTCTGCGGAAAATGCTAAGATTATGGGAACAGACACAGACCCATTTTATGGAGCACCGGTAATTTTAATCGTTCTGGCAGATAAATCGATTCCAACATATAAGTATGACGGTTCCCTTGTTATGGGAAATCTGATGAATGCAGCAGAAAGTCTTGGGATTAACAGCATTTGGATTCACCGGGCAAAAGAAGAATTTGAGTCGGATTTTGGAAAGAAAATACTGGCAGACCTTGGTATCGAAGGAGACTACGAAGGCATCGGACACTGCGCAATTGGGTATGCGAAAGCACCGGTGAACGCACCTGCTAAAAGAAAGGATGACTATGTTTATTTTGTAAGGTAGAAGGGGAAATATTAGGTGGAGAGATGCATACTACAGTGAACAGATATGTCCGATACGAAAGTTGACAGACTACCAATTAAGTGCTATACTATCAATTGATAGTAAATGGTAGCGGATGATAGGGGGTGATTAGCATATTTCTTAGTTATCAATCTAAAAAAAGAGAAGTAATTGCTTTCTTGGATGGTTTGCATAAATTATTTAGGAGAAATGATTTTGATATAAACACAGATTTGACTCTTATTTCTAAGCCAAAACAAGGGAATGAACAGAAATTTTCGACACCATATACATTGTTAGATCTTGATTATGATACAGAAGATGTTGTTGACCGACTAAAAGAATTAAAAGTTGAAGAGTACTCAGAAACTAAAATTGATAAAAATGATGTAAATCCGCCAATGCTATTTGTGTTTGGAAAGGATGTAAATGGTAAGCTGATTTATGTAAAATTAAAGGTTCGAGAACAGCAGCAAGTGGTGTGTGTGTCATTTCATTATGCAAAGGGGAAAATGGTGTTCCCTTATGCATAATGGAGTAATGAAGGAGGTAAGATGATGGAGACTAATATGTTAATTAAAAAAATTCATATGTCATGTCCCTTGTGCGACAAGACACATGAAATTGAAGAGAGAAAGAGAATCACAACTATTACATTAAAAGGAGAGGAAGTAGCCTACGAAGAGAGGTTTTATTTTTGTGCAAATGCAGATGATGAGAATGAATTTCAAACGGGTGCAATGACAAATGAAAATCTGCTTAATGCAAGGAATGCATACCGAGTTAAGATGGGACTTCTTACTTCGGATGATATTGTTGCGATTAGAGAAAGTTATGGGTTATCTCAAGTTGACCTTGCAAAACTTCTTGGATGGGGAGAAGCGACAATATCTCGATATGAAAGCAAAGCAATTCAAGACGAAGCTTATGATACCATGCTCCGCTTGATTAAAGATAATCCATTGCAAGCGCTAGAATTTTTAAAAAAGAACTGTGACAAGTTTACTGCTAAGAAACGTTTAGAAATTAGAGCAAAGATTGTAGAAAAAATAGATTCTTATGGAAAGGAGTTTCTTACAAGGCAAACATTTGAAGGAGAGTATGCAAATTTTGAAGAGCCATCTGATTCAAATGGCTTTACAATGCTTAATATTGATAAAATTGAAGCAATCATTTCTTATATTGCGGAAAAGGTCAATCATTTGTTTAAAGTTAAATTGATGAAAATGCTTTGGTATACGGATGTTTTATCATTTATTGAAAACGGGTGTTCAATGACGGGGATGGTGTATCGACATGAAAATATGGGAGCACTTCCCGTTGGGCATTATAGCTTGATGAATTTAGAAAATTTGAATATTCAAGAAGAGATGAGCCATAATTATGATACTATGCTTCATGTGTACCCGACTGTCAATATGGATTATTCGGTATTGACTGATGGTGAAAAAGCCATATTAGATAAAATTATTATAAAGTTTAAAGACTATAAGACAAAAGATATTGTGGCTTATATGCATGATGAAAAGGCATATCTTGAAACAAAACCTGGAGAAATAATTCCTTTCAGTTTGGCAAAAGAAATAAGAGCATTTTAATATAATAAACAATATGTAATATTAGAAAAATGGAGGAGAATATATGAATAAAATTAAACAGTTTGTAAGTGTATTTTTAGTACTTGCATTAATCATTACATGCTTCCCAAACAATAGTGTTTATGCTCAGACAGAGCAAACGGAAAGTAACACTGAAAAAAATCTTCCGATAGACAAAAGTTACAGAATAAAGACTACGGAAGGAGTAGCGTCATCCAACGCAGAGGCAACAGGTCTTATACTTCCGAATTATGGCTCAAACACTTCTTCTTATGTGGAAGAAATAGAAGAAGGCGGCTTTTTTCGAATTGAGGCGTTAAAAGGAAAAGTTTACATTGAGACTTATAGTGCAGATTATAAGCTGCTTTCTACCAAAAAGATTAAGTATGAACTGCCTAAATTCGGAGGATATTTTAAAGGTAAAGATGCACAGTATATCGTGTTTGGACAGAATAACCATGAATCGGATAATACAAAAGAAGTTGTCCGGGTTGTCAAATATGATGATGACTGGAATAAACTTGGACAGTGCAGTATAACAAGCAAAAATGTATATGAGCCTTTCGCAAAAGGTCCTTTGCGTATGACAGAAAATGACGGAATCCTTTATATCCATACATCAAGGTATATTTACTGGGATGCTGCAGCGGAGCCGGAAGAGATTCATCATGAAGTAAATCTTACTTATGCGGTGGATGAAGACAGTATGGAATGTGTCATGAATGAAGCTCCGGGTGACTGGGTTTCCCACTCTTTTGCCCAGTTTATTCTTTCAGATGGAGAGTCTGTATACCGTTTAGATCTTGGAGATGCGAATCCTCGTGCTGTTAATCTGGCAAAATCGGTTGTTTACAAGGAGCCGGACGATGTATGGACATGGTATGGGAAGACAGAGACCCGTTCCCTCTTAGATATTATAGGAAGCTATGGCGATAATGTAACCGGTGTATCGCTGGGAGGTTTTGAACTTATGAACGATGGCGATACACTTATTACTGCCGGTTCTTCTATTGTTCAGGATTCCTCTGTCACAAAAACGTCGATGGAAAAAGCACACAGAAACATTTTTGTAATTACCATGAATAAAAAATTTAATGAGTCACCTAAATTAAATTGGATTACCGATTATAAAGAAGAAGATGGAATTACCATTTTGAATCCACAGTTAGTAAAGGTAGAAGATGGATATTATATGTTCTGGCAGGAATATTATGTAGAACGGGAGACAGATCTCTGGGTGACAAGAGTTGCAAAACTCAACGAGGATGGAAGTCTCGATGGAAAAATTCACAAGATTCGTGCATATTTGTCAGACTGTAAACCGATTGTAACATCGGATAATCATTTGTTCTGGTATACAACGATGAATGAAAATGCACCGACATTTTACTCTCTGGATATGAATAGGCTGGATGATTATGATTTCAATGGCCGTATATTTGCAGATGCGTTTGAAATAAAACTTTCACAATATACGTATACAGAAATCGATGATCCATCAAGAATGCATGCGTATAAGCCGGACGTGACAGTATATTTTAAAGGGAAAAAGTTGGTAAATGGACAGGATTACACCTATAGATACGAAGATAATTATACACAGGGAACTGCCTATGTGGATGTGACGGGAAAGGATTTCTTTGTGGGCACTCAGAGAGTCTCATTTGAGATACTGCCGGCGAAAGAAGACCCGCCATATCAGGAACCATCGTGGTGGGGAAATGGTGGGCAGGCGACAAGCAAGCCGACAGCAACGAAGAAACCGATGGCTACTAAGAAACCAACAGCAACAAGGAAACCGAGTACAAAGACAGTGAGAACCGGTACAGGTGCGGTTATAATCAAGGGTACGGGAACTTCTGCAGCAACCCCTAAAAAGGTAAAGGGTGTAAAGGTTTCAAATTTAAAAGGTAAAAAAGTTGTAGTATCATGGTCCAAACAGCAGGGAATGTCCGGATATCAGATACAGTATGCAAAAAACAAGAAATTTACGAAAGGGAAAAAGAAGCTATCAGCATCCAGAAATTCGGCTTTCCGGATAATAACAAAATTTAAGAAAAAAACATATTATTTCCGTGTGAGAACTTATAAAAACTCGGGCAGACGGAAAGTTTATGGTAAATGGAGTAAAATCGTCAAAGTAAAAATAAGAATATAAATGCGCATGGGGGAGAATTAGGACCAGTTTTTGCTGGTCCTTTTCGATTACATTATTGCTATGCTTAATTATATCATGGTTGTGTGAATTCGCCAATAATATAAAAAATCGCCATTTTAACTTTTTGCAGACCATTATAAATTAAGAAGGGCACTTGATTTCTCAAATGCCCTAGTGTATAATCTACTTAGAAAGGTTATCGGATGTGTTATCCGATTGCCATCAGTTGTAACTATGAAATAGCATTCACTTTAGGCGGTGGGATGCTATTTCTTTTTGCCGTTATGGTTATCTATGTAAGATAGAGCCGCAAAAACAACTAATAAAAGCGTAAGAACTTCCATTGTGTTCATAGGCATCATCCCTCTTTCGTAATACTAGAGGGCATAACTCGGAAAATCACATCCTACTTTCGTTTCAATTACACAATAACAGTATAGCATAAAGGGAACGGATGCTCAAACAAGAGGTAAATTTACCTCATCAGAAATAAGATATTTGTAGATGCCTGGGAGTTTGTTTGGTATAATTATGGTGCAGGGGACAAGGAATTGTTCCCTGCAAATTGGAATTTATCTAATACCATCTTTTAAGTCTGCAAAGAAATCATTGGTAAAGATGTTCATCTCCTCACACAAGGGGATGGTTTCGGGCAGATAGCATTTGTTTTGGTTAAGAACATTCTTTTCCACATAGTCCAAGGTATCGAGCAGAGATTGCCCCCTAACTGAACCCGTAATCAGAGTTTTCACAATCAGGTATGTCTTTCCACCCTCCAGCACATGAGCATCATGCAAAATCTTACCTTCAATAGTTTCGGGAATTTCACTTCTCTGAGACTCCCATGCTATTTTCAAAGTTTTAGCAACTTTTTCTTCATCATAATTTTGTTCCAACATCCACTGCTTGATTCTTGCTTCATACCTATATATGAAACCATGAAAATATGTTGCTAATCTCAAACACTCTTCATCAACGATGTAACTACATTGGGAGAGGATTCTATTAACCGTTCTTTGCACCAACTCAATGTGCCACATATTATGCATGATATCTTTGTCTACATAATAAGGCTCTACAAATTCAAATAAGGCTTTATCGTTTATCATATCTACTCTCCGTCAAATTCAAATAAGTCTCAACAACAAGGAAATTTACAATTTCTTTATAGGATGTCTAATAACCGTTTTCCATTTCTCTGGAGTAACCTTTCTCGCATCAGACAGATATATTTCATGGTGTAATCTTTCTGCATTCATATCATTAACATATCGATTCTGTTCTAAATACGCATCCATAAGCGCAACAGTCGCAGGTTCATCATCAAATGCTCCTAAATGCATAATCTGAACACACACACCTTCCTCAATAGTCATAAACTCTGCCGATGAACAATCCAACTTTTTCTTATTTGTCGCGGTTTCAACTGCCCATTCGAAATCTTCTTTCGTTATGAAATCAGGCAATCGTATAACGGAAATCCAGTTAAATGTAGACTTATCCGTATAATCTACACCATCTGTATTTTCTTGCCACCAGAAGCCCTCAAGTGGTGGAACTACATATTCAAAAAATCCTTTGATTTTGTAATCTGTTTTATAACTCATTTTCAGAGTATATGCAACAGCATATAACACACTTATTGCCTGCTGATATGCTCCACCTTCGTCATTTGGATCACCTTTTCCTCTAACTGCAATATAATTTGCTTTAGGAACAATTACAATCTCTGGTTTATTTTTAGGCATATAAAATTCTTTGTATTCTTTCTTAAAATCAAAAGCCATTGCTACCTCCGTAAATTCCGATTTTCTCAATTCTCCAAACTAGAATTTGCGCTTCTATAAGGTGGAATGTGTTGACACAAAAAATACAGTATGATAGTATTGTCATTAGAAAAAAGGAAGGCACATTTCGTGTAAGGTGAGGAAATGATTAATAGATAATTTAATTTAAGTAAGACACATATAGTTATTGAGCCTGTAGAAAATAGGTTTATTTTTGTGTACGCTTAAGTTGGATTATCGCAAGAGGCATTTCCTTTGCTTTTCCTTAGGGAAAGTAATAAAGGTCTATTTAGCGAGTCTATTTTTGCGTATGCAAAAAAGGCTCGTTTTTGTGTGTACAAAAATAATTGACTCGTGTTTCGAAAAGGAGGAACTTTATGTTACAGATAAAGAAATTAAATTTAACACATAAAAAAGACCTGAGAGTAATTCTTGATGATTTCAACCTTGTGCTAAATGATGGAGATAAAGCAGTTATCATTGGAGAAGAAGGGAACGGAAAATCAACATTAATGAAGTGGATATATGATCCATCGCTTATAGAAAACTATATAGAAGCGGATGGGGAAAGAGTAATGGGAAACGAACGTCTTGGTTACCTTCCGCAAGAGATGCCCGATGAAGATAAGAAAAAAACCGTATACGAGTATTTTTCTGAGGAAGAAGTATTCTGGGAGAAAACGCCAAAAGAACTGTCTGTTATTGCAGGGAAATTTGGAATAAAAAATGATTTTTTCTACAGTAGTCAGATGATGGGGAGCCTTTCAGGAGGAGAAAAAGTCAAGGTACAACTCATGCGGCTTTTTATTCGCGATGTATCTGTGCTATTGTTAGACGAACCTTCAAATGATATTGACATTGCGACGCTTACATTACTGGAAAAAACCATAAATGAATGGAAGCATATTGTGCTTTTTATTTCACACGATGAAACATTGATAGAGCGTACCGCCAACATGGTAATACATATCGAGCAGATTAAGCGAAAAACAGAAGCGAGATATACCGTGGCCAAGCTTCCCTATAGAAACTATGTGGAGGAACGGCTTCATAAATTTGAACTTCAAGAACAGAGGGCACTATGTGACCGTAGGGAAAAAAGATTCGAGATGAGAAATATCAAAGAGTGTCTCAGAGTGCGCAAAGCGCATTAGCAAATTGTTCCAGACAAGCACCGTCGGTGGCAAAGAATTTGAAAGACAAAATGCACACAGTTAAGGCTATGGGGCGAAGATTTGACGCAAATGTCGGAGCAGGAAGAAGCAATCTTTTTTAAATTAGGAGATAAAAACGCATACATTCCAACAGGGAAAACGGTCATAGAATATGAACTTTCAAAGCTAATGACTCCAGAAGGCGAAAGAATTTTGGCAGAAGGAATTTATTTGAAAATAAAAGGATCAGAGAAAATCTGTATTATAGGAGCCAACGGGGCAGGAAAAACGACTCTTCTAAAAAAGATAGCGGAAGAACTTATGAATCGGAATGATATTAAAGCTGAATATATGCCCCAAAATTATGAAGATTTGTTGGAGCTATCTGTTACACCGGTTGATTACCTTGATAAAACAGGAGATAAAGAAGAGCGTACAAGAATTAGAACATACCTAGGTTCACTTAAATACACGCCAGATGAAATGGAGCATCCTATTCGGGAGTTGTCTGGTGGACAAAAGGCGAAAGTGCTTCTTTTGAGGATGAGTTTAAGTGGTGCGAATGTTCTTATTTTGGATGAGCCTACAAGAAATTTTTCACCATTATCCGGCCCGGTAATAAGAAAAATGCTCCGAGAATTTCCAGGGGCTGTCATTAGCATTTCTCACGATAGAAAGTACATTGAAGATATGTGTGATAAAATATATCAGCTAAATCCTAATGGATTACAGTTAATTAGTGAGTGATAAAAAAGATGAAAGACTGACAACTTTCAGCTGATAGGAACTCTACAAAGGAGCTTCCTGCTTATTCCTATTACCCTTAATTTTTTTTGCCAATCAATAATAACCATCTATGATCAAACATAATTTGTGATTCTTTATTATATGGTGAAAAACCAGTTTTACTACCACCTGCCAATTCAGCTTTCATCAAATCGGTTATCTCTTTTTGCACATCTTCAGGAGTATCAGTCAGTTCCAGCCAGCTATTTAAATTTACCGGCACTAACGTAGTTTCTTCGCATTGCAGTTCGAAATCTTTCTCGAACAGTTTTTCAAATTCTTCCCTGCTGAGGATTCTGGTATGTGAGGGATCACGCATATTTTCAATCTTATCATCAATTGTCCGTAAAGACTCTTCGACAGCTTCCATATCCCAAACCACCAGCTTTCCTCCTTTTTTCAGGACACGTTTCATCTCCTGAAAAGGCTTCTCAGGATTGGCAAAATGGTGGAAAGAGAGTCTTGTGACTACCAGATCAAAAGTTTCCGATTCGTATGGAAGTTTTTCTGCATTACCTGTTTGAAAACAAATGTTCTTTATCTGGCTTTCTCTGGCAAGTTTTTTCCCCTGTGCCAGCATTTCTTCCGTGAGATCCAGACAAGAAATATCCTTTACGAAAGGAGCTAATGCTCTGCCGCAAATGCAGGTTCCGGCTGCCACCTCCAGGGCATGTTCTGTTCCTTTTGCCCCGATTCGTTTCATAAGATAATCGGTATATTCCGTTTTTGACATATGATAGGCAGCAAACTTTTCAGCCTGGTTTTTGAATGATTGTTTGACTGTATCGTTGTGATTCATTTTAAGTACCTCCTACAATGCAGTTCCTTTCTTTGGGATAAATAAATGGTTCATGTCCGCATGTTCCAGTTCAAGCAGTGAAATCTTTTTATCAATTCCCCCTGCATATCCTGTTAGACTTCCATTTGTGCCTACGACCCGGTGGCAGGGAATGATAATGGAAATTTCATTATGTCCAACCGCACCGCCAACTGCCTGGGCAGATATATGGGAAGTGTATTTGCAAAATATCTCCTACATCAAACGACTCTTTATGGCTACCTATATTATATCAATAATTTATTCTTTTGACCATAATGTATTACTTCTAAGGTGCTTCATACGTTCGACTTGAATGCATACATAATCTTTCTTGTAAAAAAATTGGCAGTTGTATATAATAGTTACAGACCACAGAAAAAGTGGAATAAGCAGAGGAAAATGTATGATTATGAATTACGAAGGTATTTTAGAGTTTAAGGGAACATGGAGAAGGTATCAGGCAAGGGTTTTGGAACACGCAGACAGGTACATGGCAGATGGGAAAATACATATTGTAGCGGCACCCGGTTCCGGGAAAACGACATTGGGAATTGAACTGATCCGCAGGATGAACGGAAAAGCACTGATTTTGGCACCATCCATTACGATCCGGGAGCAGTGGATCGCAAGGATTGAGGAAGCTTTTTTATGTGAGGGCATACATGGGGAAGATTATCTTTCACAGAATTTAAAACAGCCAAAGGCGATCACGGTTGCAACCTATCAGGCATTGCACAGTGCCATGACAAGATTTCAGGGAATGCAGGAAGATGCAGGTGAGGATAGTGGCACAGGCACAGACGAGTGCCCGGCGAAAACAGAGACAGAAGAAGTAGATTACAGCGGTTTTGATCTGGTTGGAACGATGAAAGAGGCTGGGATCGAAGTGCTCTGTCTGGATGAATGCCACCATCTGCGAAGCGAATGGTGGAAAGCGTTAGAAGATTTCAAAAAACAGGTGAATAACCTTAAAATCATAGCGTTGACAGCAACACCACCATATGATTCCACACCGGCTATGTGGACGCGGTACATGAATATGTGTGGCGAGATCGATGAAGAGATCACGATACCGGAACTCGTAAAAGAGGGAAGCCTCTGTCCGCATCAGGATTATGTTTACTTCAACTATCCGACAAGAGAGGAAGAGCAGGAAGTCAGACGTTTTGAAGAACGCAGCAAAGCAATGACAGAAAAAATCATGCAGGATACTCAGTTTCTTACGTACGTAAGAAGCCATAAAGGGTTCAGTGGACAGCTTTCAGATGATCTGCTTCTGGATAATCCGGCATATCTGGCATCACTGTTGATTTATTTACAGAGCAAAAATATTGCATTTCCGTCCAGATTACAGAGACTTTTGGGGGCAAAAAAATTACCAGCCATGAACGTGCAGTGGATGGAGCGTCTGTTACAGGGATTTTTGTATGATGATGTGGATTCATACCTGTGTGACAAGACATATCGTGAACTGTTAATTGCTGATTTAAAATCCGCCGGTCTGATAGAAAAGAAAAAAGTCGTCATGACGAAAAGTGCGGCAGTGGAAAAAATGCTCACAAATTCCCTTGGAAAATGTAACAGCATCCGTGATATTGTGTTCCATGAATATGAGGCATCCGGTCAGGATTTAAGGCTGCTTGTATTGACAGATTACATCCGGAAAGAATATGAAAAAGCAATTGGAAATACAGAATATGATGTTAACTCACTTGGAGTGCTTCCGTTTTTTGAGATGCTCCGTCGTGAAAATGAAAAGAAAAACGAACAAATCCGTTTTGGTGTGCTTTGTGGAACGATTGTGATCATTCCGGCAGAGGCAAGAGAAGCATTAGAGCAGGCGATCGGAACGAGCGGAAAAGTTACATTCAGCAGGATCGGAAATCTTTCTGAAACGGATTATCTTAAAGTGACAGCTGTTGGAAATGCACATTTTCTGACAGGGGCGGTAACAGATGTCTTTTCAAAAGGCTATATGCAGGTACTGATCGGCACAAAATCGCTGTTAGGGGAAGGATGGGATTCTCCGTGTATCAATTCCCTGATCCTTGCAAGTTTTGTCGGCTCATTTATGTTGAGCAACCAGATGAGAGGGCGTGCCATCCGTGTGATGAAAGAACAGCCGGAAAAAACAAGTAACATCTGGCATTTAGTCTGTTTAAGACCGTGGAACGAAGTATTGAAGGCAGACGACAATCAGATCAGTGAAGATTACAGTATGCTGGAGCGAAGGATGGAACATTTTCTCGGTCTGCATTATACAGAAAATACGATTGAAAATGGAATGAAACGGTTGTCAGTTATTAAAACGCCATTTAATAAAACGAATATTGACAGGATTAACAGACAAATGCTGAAAATGTCGGGACAGCGCGATACGTTAAAAGACCGTTGGAACAGTGCACTTGCAGTCTATGACAAAATGGATATTGTGGATGAGACAGAGGTGAAAGATAAATTTGTTACAAGTGTTGTTTTCTGGGATGCGATTCTTACAATGATCCTGTCAGGAATTCTGTGTCTGATCGGGGCAATTGGGGCAGGTATTGTCGCAGCAGCGTCCCAAAATGGTAGCCTGGCCGGAACCTGTTACTTCTTCATTGCTGCCGGACTGGCCGGAATTATGATACGTTTCCCCAAAATTTTCATGCAGGGAAGTCCGTTAAAAAGATTAAAGGCATTTGGAAATGGAATCCGTAAAGCATTAGAGGAGCAACAGCTTCTGGAAGAAACACACTGTAAAGTTGTGACAGAATCGCACGGACCGGATAACCATATTATTTATCTGTCCGGTGGAAGCGGCAGGGATAAAGCGTTGTTTGCACAGTGTGTCAATGAATTTTTTGATGTAATCGACAACCAGCGCTACATTCTTGTGAAAAGAAAAGGACACAAAGGACTGAACGGTTTCTATGCCATTCCGAATTGTTTTGCGAAAAAGAAGGAGGATGCGGAACGTTTTGCAAAATGCATGCATCCGTATATTGGAAACTATGACTGTGTGTATACAAGAAATGAAAAAGGAAGAGAACTTCTGTTAGAAGGCAGGGTGAAGGCACTTGCCAATCGGGAGGAGCGTTGTATTTCCCATAAAAAAGTAAAAGGGGCATTGGAGTAAGATGACGCAGGACAAACTCCGGTCAGGAGTTTGTCTTACTGAAAAATGCAACGCAGATTCCGCCGGGACCCGTATGGGTTCCGATTGTGCTTCCAATGGAACTGATAGGCAGTTCTTCCACATAAGATTTCCAGAGATCGGTGTTATCTTCTATGTATTTTTGCAGAAGGGAATCTTCTAATCCGGTATAACCGAGACAAAGCGGCATGGAGAAATCAATACCATTGCATTTTGCAATTTCCTCCCGGAGCATATTGCAACCGTTTTTTGAGCCGCGAGCTTTTCCAAGAACGGCAACCTCCCCGTCTACAATTGCGATAACCGGCTTAATGGAAAGCAGATTTCCGGCGAGAGCGGCAGTCTTGGAAATGCGTCCGCCGCGTTTTAAATATTCTAAGGTATCTAATAACGCCAGAACGCGGACATCTTTCTTTTTCTGATCCAGAGCTTTTGCGATTTCAGAGGCAGAAGCACCGGCATCTCTGAGACGGCAGGCATACATCACAAGAATCTGTTCGCCAAGACATACATTTTCGCTGTCAACGATCGTAATACAATCTTCATAACCATCCAATGCAATATTGGCACTCTGAAAAGTACCGGAAAGCCTGGAGGAAAGTGTGATGACAACTGCTGTGTCTTTTTTTTCTTTCACATCTGCATAAAGCTGCTCGAAATCATGTGGCGGAATCTGGCTTGTGGTCGGCATACAGTCACTCTCAATCAGTTTTTCATAAAATTGCTGGTGGCTTAATGTGATGCCATCCAGATATTCTTTCGTACCAAAAATTGTTTTCAAAGGTAAAAAATCAAGTCCTAATTTATCTGCCTGTTCCTTTGTCAGATCAGAGGCAGAGTCTATTATAATTCGTACACTCATCATAATCTCCATTTCAAAAATATTATTTTTGACTTCAAACATTGTGAAATCCGTTCTGAACAATGAAATAGCTTAGCCAGAAAATTTATTTTGTTAAAATGCTTTGAAAATCAAACTATTATAAACAATAGACGAAATGAAATAGAATGTCAATAGTATTTTGATAATCAAACTAAATGGAACGCATTGAATAATTATGAAACAATCCATTCATACTAATCATAAAATTGCTTCGCAAAACAAGGAGGCTAAATCCTGCACAGCTTGCTGGGCATTGCTCCGTGTAAGGACAGTCGCATTTTGCTTCGCAAAACAAGGAGGCTAAATCCTCTCCTCACCAAAAGGTTCGGATTTTGCTTCGCAAAACAAGGAGGATTTATGAGTTCATTATGGACGGAAAATATAGAAATGCCGGAGTTCCCGACTTTGGAAAAGGACATCCGGACACAGGTTTTGATCATTGGCGGTGGTATGGCGGGTGTTTTGTGCGCCTATTTTTTACAGCAGGCGGGTGTTGATTACTGTCTGTTGGAAAAAGACCGCATCTGTCAGGGCGTGACCGGGCATACAACTGCAAAAATTACGGCGCAGCACGGATTGATTTACGAAAAATCATTACAGTCCATGGGACAGGAGCGTGCAGAACTGTTTCTGAAAGCAAATTTAAGAGCGGTGGAAAATTATAAAAATCTGGGGCGTTTTCTGGATTGTGACATGGAAGAGACAGATTCTTATCTGTATTCTGTCAGGGAGCGTCGGAAGTTAGAGAGTGAAATACAGGCATTGGGCAGTCTTGGATTTCAGGCTGATTATACGGAGGACACGGAGTTACCGTTTGAAGTGGAGGGAGCAATACGGTTTCCGCGGCAGGCGCAGTTCCAGCCACTCAAATTTGCCGCCGGGATCAGCAAAAATCTGAGAATCTATGAACATTCCGAAGTGCGTGAGATGACAGAGTATTTTGCATTGACAGAAAAAGGTTCAGTCGCAGCAGAGAAAATTATCATTGCGACACATTTTCCGTTTATTAATACGAGAGGTTCCTATTATTTAAAGTTATATCAGAATCGTTCTTATGTACTTGCCTGTGCATATGGAAAAAATCTGAAGGGCATGTATCTTGAAGCAGATAATATCGGATTGTCCCTGAGAAATTACGAAGACTATCTGCTGATAGGCGGAGGCGGTCACCGGTCTGGAAAGGAAAAAAGCAACTGGGATTTACTGCGCGATATCGCAAAGGAATATTTCCCGGAAGCAAAGGAACGCTATTTCTGGGCAACACAGGACTGCATGTCTCTGGATAAAAGACCATACATCGGTCCATACAGTAAAAATACACCGGATCTATTTGTGGCAACCGGATTTGGAAAATGGGGGATGACAGGTTCCATGCTGTCAGCAATGATCTTGTCAGACCTCGTGCAGGAAAAAAACAATGAATATTCTACTGTTTTTTCACCATCACGCAATATGTTAAAACCACAGTTAATTTCTAATCTGGGTCATGCACTTGCGGGGATTGGAAGGATTGGCGGAAAAAGATGCAGTCATATGGGATGTGTCCTTCAGTGGAATAAAGAAGAACAGACATGGGAATGTCCATGTCATGGCTCAAGATTTTCAGCAGATGGGAAGGTGTTGGATAACCCAGCCTGTGATGGACTAAAAAAGAAACATAAAAAATAGGTATTGAGATTCAAAATAAGCAGTGGTATGATACAAAATCGGAATAAAAACAAAGGAGAAAAATCATGAAATATGTAAGACAGCTTTTAATTATTCTGTTCATTTCTTTTTTAGGTGAACTTTTAAAATATATCATACCACTATCCATACCGGCGAGTATTTATGGCATGGTACTTCTTTTCCTTGCATTGGAATTGAAAATTTTAAAGGTATCAGACATCAAAGAAACAAGTAATTTTCTGATCGAGATCATGCCATTGATGTTTGTGCCGGCCGGAGTAGGACTTCTTGATTCGTGGGGAGCTCTGCAGTCAATCTGGATACAGGTGGTTGTCATTACGCTGATCTCAACGGTGATCGTCATGGGAGTTTCCGGAAGCATCACGCAGTTTGTGATCCGTAAAGGAAAGAAAAAGGAGGAGTAAGAACATGAAATCATTTTTGACAGATTCCGTTTTCTTAGGGGTTGTAGTCAGTCTGTTGACCTATGAGTTTGGTTTATGGTTTAAAAAGAAAGTAAAAATCGCAATATTTAATCCACTTTTAATTTCCGTAATTGCAGTTATGGTATTTCTGGTGGTGTTTCATATAGATTATGCAGATTATCAGGAAGGAGCAAAATACATAAGCTATCTGTTGACGCCGGCGACTGTCTGTCTGGCAGTTCCTCTGTATGAACAGTTTGAGTTACTCAGGAAAAATCTGAAAGCCGTCATAGCAGGAATCATTTCCGGGGTATTTACCAGCATGACATGTATTCTGGTTCTGGCTTTGCTTTTTCGTTTCGATCATCAGCAGTATGTTACATTACTTCCAAAATCTATCACAACAGCGATCGGAATGGGAGTTTCTGAGGAACTTGGTGGCTATGTGACAATTACTGTTGCGGTCATTATCATCACAGGAATTTTTGGATACATAACAGCGGATGCGGTATTAAAACTTTTTCATATTGAAGAACCTATCGCAAAAGGGATCGCAATTGGTTCTGCCTCCCATGCTGTAGGAACTGCAAAAGCGATGGAACTCGGCGAGATAGAGGGGGCAATGAGCAGCCTTTCCATTGCGGTTTCCGGTATTCTGACTGTTGTTGCCGCTATGGTTTATGCTAATTTGTTATAAAATTAAATTTGCTGTCTGTCTGTGACTATGTCAGATATATTTCTCCAAAAACAGGGAAAATGTGCAAGGATTATGGAAAAACTTACAAAAAAATTTATTCGGTGCAATAAAAACATCTATTTGTGCATTAATAGAGTGAAAGGAGTGAAATGATGATACTTTTTGCCTTGACGTCGGACATTAAGCAATCAACAGACTATGCAGATTTGGACAGTCTGCTTTACGGCATTTCCAACGGTGACAAGAAGTGCCTGGAGCAGCTGTATCAGGTTACGCACACATCTGTTTACAGTTTTGCCCTTTCGGTTTTGAAAAACCACCACGATGCAGAGGATGTTCTCCATGACTGTTACGTTGCTGTATGGAATGGAGCAGAAAGCTATGTTTCCCGGGGAAAACCGATGGCATGGATTATAACCATTGCAAAAAATCTGTGTTTGCAGCGGATGAGGGAGCGCAAGAAAGCGGAATGTACATCGCAGGAAGGCTGGGAACTTGCTATCCCGGATACTGATATGCTCACAATGGAGGACAGAAGTATTCTCGTCACCTGCATGGAACAATTGTCCGATGAGGAACGGCAGATAGTGATGCTTCATGCGGCGGTCGGATTTAAACACAGGGAAATTGCCAGGATTATGGAACTTCCGCTGTCGACGGTACTTTCAAAATATGCACGAGCCTTAAAAAGGCTGAAACAATATTTGCAATAGGAGGTGGCAGCAATGACAAATGACGAATTGAATGAGAAGATCCGGCAGGCATGTACTCACGCAGCACCGGATGTGTTGGATGCTGTTCTTTCCGACTGCAATGAGCAGAAAGGACGAGTGATATTGATGACGACAGAAAACAAGAAAAAAACATGGGCAGTTCGAATGGCAGGTTTGGCTGCCGGTTTGTGCCTGATCCTTGGAGGTGGATTGGGAGTCAGGAATTATCAGGTCAATCATACGGTAGATGCTACGGTTTCGCTGGACGTAAACCCGAGCGTGGAGATTAAGATCAATCAGAAGGAACGTATATTGGATGTGATTCCGCTGAACGAGGATGGCAGAACCATTGTCGGTGACATGGATTTCTCAGGCAGCAGTCTTGATGTTGCAGTGAATGCCATAATCGGTTCGATGCTTCAAAACGGCTATCTCAATGAGCTGGCCAATTCCGTTTTGATCAGTGTGGACAATAATGATCCGGTTCGGGGCATGGCATTGCAGGAACGGCTGGCGGACGAAGTCAATAAACTGCTTCAGACCGATTCATTCAGAGGGGCTGTATTGAGTCAGACGGTTGTAAAGAGTGATGAGCTCCAGCAGATGGCAGAACAATATGGGATTACGCTCGGAAAGGCACAACTGATTCAGGAGATTCTCGGCAAAAACTCTTTACACACATTTGATGAACTTGCTCCATTGTCCATCAATGAACTGAATATTCTGCTGGGGAAGGAAGGGGCAGAAACCCATGTTGAGGTTGTTGGAACGGCCAGTGAAAAGGGATATATCGGGGAGACAAAGGCCAAAGAGATCGCACTGGCAAAGGCGGGTGTATCTGAGAGCGACCTGACATTTTATACAGTTGGACTGGACACGCATAAGGGAGTCATGGTCTATGATGTAGAATTTATTTCGGGCAGTTACGAATTTGACTGTGAGGTTAACGCAATGACCGGTGAAATCGTAAAATTTGAAAAAGAATACGATGGCGCTGCTGTTTCAAATGTATCGGTTGAAGAGCACGGGGAGCAGTCGGAGCACAGTCAGACGGAAGAAAACCAGGCTGTCAGCAATATTTCACTGGAAAAGGCCAAGGAGATTGCACTGGATCATGCAGGGGTAAAAGCTACAGATGCGACTTTTGTAAAAGCAAAAAGTGACTATGAAGATGGACGTGCTGTTTTTGAGATTGAGTTTGTTGTTTCTTCCGGCAATACCATCAAGGAGTATGATTATGAGATTGCTGCATCTGACGGAAGTATCATAAGCTATGACTACGGCATTGAAGGAGATAGTACACCTACAGCAATACAAGCAGGCAGCAGTCAGAATACAAGTGAAATTTCACTGGAAAAGGCCAAGGAGATTGCTTTATCCCATGCCGGTGTTGCAAGTGCCAATGCTTTTGAGATGGAGGGAAAACTGGATTGGGATGATGGCATGTCTATTTATGAGATTGAATTTAAAGCTGGAGGCTATGAGTACAGCTATGAAGTTGATGCAGCCACAGGATCGATTGTCGAATTCGATAAGGAGTGGGATGATTAAGTGATTCCAATTCGGTAACCAAACCCGCAGAATTTCATAAAATAATCTGAAAATATTTTTATGGAAGAAAATATGTATTGTCAGAATCGAATCAGTTATCGTGTACAGGAAGGAGACTCTCTGTACAAACTTGCAAAACAGTTTCATACAACCGTAACCGAACTTATCCTGCTCAATTCCGGGGTGAACCCATACAATCTTCAGACGGGAATGCGCCTGACGATCTGCCCGGGAGAGGGATATGTGGATGAGAATGAGAGCAAACCATCCGAGGGGAACACGAACAAACCAACTAAGACTCCTGTGGGTGGAATTGTCATTATCCCGGGAACTACGACACAGCCGGAAAACAACATGGGCGTGGATCTGCGACAGCGCATGCGCATGGCATGGCTCAATCATATTACACTTGTAAAATTCTATCTCATCAGTTTTTTTGAAAACCTGTCAAGCCAGAATGCGTGGAAAGACGCCGTGTACAAAAATGCAGAGGAGATTCTTGCGATTTTTGCTCAGTATTATCCGGCTTCAGCAATGCAGAGATTCCGCAAACTTTTTATGGAGCATTTGCGTCTGACCGATGAAGTTGCAGCCGGCTTAAAGGCTGATCCGGCTTTTTCGGGAGCAGCTATGGAAAACTGGTATATCAATGCGGAGGAAATCGCATCCTTTTTGAGCAGACAGACACCGGCCTACAACGAGACAGAGTTGAGAAAAATGTTCTACGATCATCTTGATATGGAACGTCAGCAGATGGAAGCATATCTGGACGGCGATTATGAGACAGATATTGAAATTTACTTAAGATCACAGCAGAATATGATCGAGCTCGCCGATTTTCTTACAAGTGGACTTCTTGCGCGGTAAATCGTAACAAGCATATTATTACTTCTGATTTTAAGTGCTATAATCATAAATTATAAGTGGTTGACATAATTTCGAGTGAGAATGCAGAAAAGCCGAAAAACCGCTTTATTTTAAGAAAAATAGTTTGACGAAATTTGCATTTATGATAAGATATAGTCGTTAGTCCTGACCGGGAAAAAGAAAAACTGCAATCAGGAAAGTGACGGCTGGCTGTGATCGGCCGGTGATAATAGAGAAACAGAATCGAAGGAGTTTGAAAAAATGATTAAAGTTGTGAAATTCGGTGGAAGCTCTCTTGCAAGTGCAGAACAGTTTGCAAAGGTTGGTAAGATTATCCATGCAGACAA
>OLNX01001206.1_pt1 | contig 22833 bp, 24 predicted proteins | sample 1672611 | NCBI WGS metagenome assembly OLNX01 (sample SAMEA3136705, study PRJEB25190) | human gut metagenome | reverse complement strand
CGCTTGTGCAGCACAGGAAGAAGTTGGTGTACGTGGTGCCACCGTGACAGCACAGGTGATTAAGCCGGATATTGCAATTGTTTTTGAAGGATGCCCTGTTGTCATTAAAAATATGTCAAAAGAAGAAGCTTTAGCTTCAGGAGCAATGGCTTTATTTGATGAAAAATACGGAGATGTTGTTCGTGTTGTCAATATTGGAGATTACTCTATTGAATTATGTGGTGGTTGTCATGTTTCAAACAGTTCTGAAATTGGTTTATTTAAAATCGTTAGTGAAGAATCTATAGGTAGTGGAATTAGACGTATTGTGGCTCAAAGTGGATTAGCTGCTTATAATGCAATGGTTCATGAAAAAGAAACAGTAGATACAATTGCATCTACATTAAATCTTAAAAATAGAAAAGATGTTGTAAGTAAAATTGAATCATTAAAAGAAGATTTAAAACAAGCAAAAGCAGAAGTAGAACAATTATCAGCTAAATTGAATGCAATCCAAGCTGCTTCAAAAGCAAATGATATTGAAGAAATCAACGGGGTTAAAGTTCTTTATGTTGAAGAACAATTAGAAAATGCAAAAGCAAAACAATTAACATTTGATTTTAGAGATCAATTAGAAAGTGGTATCGTTGTTTTAGTTTCAAAATATGAAGAAAAATGTTCATACTTTGTATCTGTTTCAAAAGACTTAGTGGGTCAATACAAAGCTGGAAATATCATTAAAGCAATTAATGAAGTTGTTGATGGCCGTGGTGGTGGAAAACCTGACTTTGCTCAAGGTGGATGTGCCATCAATGATAATATTTCAAAAATCAAAGGTGCTTTAAAAAATATTTTGTAATTTAATACAGTATACGGTATAATATATAGCATAGAAAAGAGGGTGAGTTAGATGGAAGATTTAACAAAAACAAGAGTATTTAGTTCAGAAGATATGCGTAGAGAAATGATACGTAGTAATCTCAAGACAGTCATTGATGCTTTAAATGAAAGAGGATACAATGCTGTTCATCAAATTGCAGGTTATCTCATATCTAATGATCCTGCATACATTTCGTCTCATAAAAATGCAAGAAATATTATTCAACAAATTGAAAGAGATGAAATTATCGAAGAATTAGTAAAATCTTATTTGGAGAAAGAATAATGAAAAAATATAAAAAAAATATAAAAATTAAGTTAATTATTTTACCCGTTTGCCTACTATGAATAGCAGGCGTTTTTTGTATGCGTTCATTTTCTATTTTATTTGTCATATTAATTTCAAACTTAAAAAATAAAGGAGGAATTAAAAATGATGAAAAAATTTAAAAAATGGATGCCGATAATGGCAGTGATGTGTGCTTTGATGATGGTGCTAATGTCTATCAATCCTGTGAATGTAAGTGCTGCAACAACGTACAAAAAAACAATGTATGTTAAGAGCACATACTTACATCCAATGAGGGGGTGTAAATGGAGCAGCAGCAATAAGTCGGTCGCTTCAGTGTCAAGAAAAGGAATGATAAAAGCATTAAAGCCTGGCACCGCTACAATTCAAGCCAAAAAAGGAAAAACGGTAAAATATCGTCTAAAAGTAACTGTAAAAAAGAAACCTGTTTTCAGTACATTTGACCGTTCCATGTATACTGGTGATAGCTTGACGTTAAAAGTAACAAATGCGCCAGGAAAACTTACATGGAAATCCAGCAATAAAAATGTTGCAACTATAAACAGCAAAGGAAAAGTAGTTGCAAAAAGAACTGGAAAAACAAGAATTTCTGTTAGCAGCGGAAGATGGAAAGCATCATGTAATATCAAAGTTGTGGATAAAAAATATAAGAACCCATCAATAAGACAGCTTGCGTCAAGGGCAGACTCTTGCGTATTAAATGCTTTTGAAAAACTAAAATTTAATCTCGTTATAGATTTTAATGTATCATATGCGGGATATTTTTCAGCTCAGAATCAGAGCATTACTTTACAGGAAGCAGATGATACTATTTATCATGAACTTGGACACCTTCTTGGATGGGTATCGTATGAAGCAGATACTAGCACAGAATGGACAAATATCTATAATGCAGAAAAATCCAAATTCAAGGGATATAATAAAGCGTATGCAACACAAAGTAAATCAGAATTTTTTGCTGAATGTTACAGACAGTATGTGCTTAATAAAGCGAATTTAAGAAATACTTGTCCAAAAACATATGCATACATCCAAAAAGCTATCACGAACTTAAATAATATGCCATCAAGCAGACTTACGCGGATGCATGATACTTATTATAAAGCAGGTATCTGGAAAAGATAATGTTAAAATACATTAACGTCAGCCAAAACATCATAGAGCCCGTGAGGGCTCTTTTTTTATTGCAGAAAGCAGACGGCATATTATTAATGTCATTAGATATATTTTATATCATACAAAGAAAGGGGAAATTAAAATGACAAAAATGATGAAAAAAGTAATGGTAATGATGGTGATGCTGGTAGCGGTATTTGCTATTTCAGCAGTTCCTGCACAGGCAGCCACCCGGACAACAAAGCTTCAGCTGAATGTTAAGCAGACAAAGATGCTTAAATTCACAAGGAGAAAACTACCCAAAAAGGCAAAGGTCTCATGGACAAGCAGCAATAAAAATGTTGTTGCTGTAAACAGAAACGGCAAGATTATTGCAAAACGTCCTGGAACAGCAAAGATTATAGCAAGATATAGAAAAAATAGATATATCTATGTCATTAATGTTAAAAAGGCTGTAAAAAAAGCTTCATCAGCTCCTGTAAAGAAGATGAGTTCAAGCATTAATAAAGCCAGCGACAGGCTTTATCGTGTTGAAAAAACTATCTATTATACAGATGGACGAGTAGAGTCTATTATTTATTATTATTACAAATAATTTTTTGTCGTTAGACCTCCAACTGGAGGTCTTTTATTTTACAAAAAAAATTCGCAAAATTTTTTCACATTAAGACTTCCATAACATATTAGATTCAGCATATTAAAAAAGCAAAAAGAAATTTCAAAAATAAAGAAAAGGAGAAAACGATTATGAAATTTAAAGACATGAAAAATGCAACCGGTACTGTTGAATGCATTATTATGAGTGTTGAGGAACGGTCAAACAAAAATAATGGCATCTATCTTACCTTGGCAGTAAGTGATGGCGAAACTCAGGTAAATGCAAAAAAATGGAATGAAAAACTTGAAACTTTCCCATACAGACCGGGTCAGGTTATTCTTGCTGAGGTGAAGGCAGAAGAGTATAAAAATGAAATGAGTTACATTATTAAAAATGTTACTGAATCATCTGCTGACCCGCTGCAGTTCATTCCGGCAGCGCCAATCAAGGCAGAAGATATGTTCAATTTTTTGGTGAGAACCGCTGAAAAATGTGGTGTTTATGCTGATATTACAAAACGGATTCTGACAGATAACAAAGAGAGGATTCTTATCTGGAGCGCCGGAAAAGCGATTCATCACAATGTGAGAGCAGGACTCTTGTATCACACATACCGTATGACCAAAACCGCAGCGTATCTTGCATCTATTTACAATAAAGAACCATCAATGTTAAAGAATTGCCGAAATATCAATGTGGAGCTGCTTATTGCAGGAACAATTCTGCATGATATCGGAAAACTCTGGGAGCTTGATACTACAGAATTCGGCAACGCTGATTATACTGTGAAAGGAGCTTTAATGGGGCATGCATTCATTGGAGCTGAAGTGATTGGAAGATATGCGAGAGCGGCAAAACTGGCAGATGAAGATATTATGCTTCTGCAGCATCTTATCCTTTCTCACCATGGTAGGTTTGAATATCAGGCTGTAGCTATGCCGGCAATTCCGGAAGCAATGATTTTGCATTATATTGACTGTATTGATGCTGAAATGTATCAGTATGAAGTGCAGGAAGAAATGCTGGAACCTGGAACAATTTCTGCGAAAGTTTACGGATTGGAACAGAAAGTGTACAGACCATCTTGGAAGGTCGAACAGGCTGAAAAGAAATAATCAACAAGTGCAAATTATCTTTTACAATACAATATAGAATATCGATGCCTGCAGATTTTCTCTGCGGGCATTTTTTCGTATTTCTTATCCTGCAATACCAAGCTAGATATTGCATCTGTATTCAAAGAAGCTTTCCCTAGTTTCTCGTAAAACTTCTGAGGATATTTTTCTCCTTTCTCATTTTTTAAGAAATAAGTGGGAATTCTCGGTTATTTAATTGCTGAGATGAAAACGCCTAGATATACAAATAAACAAAAATATCGCTTGCAATTTATTGATTTCTCTATGCTTCGGCGTAGAGAAATTTTTATTTTCTGCAAAAATTTTTCGCAAGAAATTGTCCCATTTTAGATTTTTTCGGCATATTAACTGTGTAAGAAAAAGCAGGAGGTTTTGATGTGGCAAAGAAAAAATCCATACGGGTTGATTTTGTAAAATCTTGTATTACATATAACAAGCCTTCACTGATTACTACGATTGCATAAAATGCAGTCTTTTGGTAACCCGATAACATTACCGGTGGAACACCGGAGTAGCCTGCCGAGCTACGGGGCCACGCTTACAGACGTGACATAATATGTCACCCGGGTAGGCAGGAAAAGAGAGAGCCTGCTGGCTCGAAGCCTGTGTCTTTAGGCTGGTTTCTTCTGAAGCTTGCTTCTTTAGATGCGGGTAGTTCACTATATAACAGGAGGTAAAAATATGTACAAAGGAAAAGAAAACTATGAGACCGCAAAACACCTGATGGCTGGAGAAGAATGTATCGTAATTGGATATGGACAGTCTATGACTCCGATTCTGAAATCCGGGCAGGCTGTGAGATGTATCCCAGTGGCAGAAGGAACAGTACTTAAGAAAAACGATATTGTATTATGTAAGGTTGCAGGGCATTTTTATTTGCATAAAATTTCAGCAATTAAGGGTGAAAAAACATTTCAAATTTCCAATAATCATGGTCACGTAAATGGGTGGATTGGAAAGAAGTGTATATATGGTTTGGTAGTAGAAAAATTTTAATGGATGACGGAGCGAAGGCTCTGTTTTTTATTATATATTTTTTTTGTCATAATATAAGTACAGATACTTAATATCGATAAAGAATGGAAGACACATGGTAAATCTTTTCATTCTATTTTCCCTTTCAGCGAAAAACGGGGCGCTGTAAACATAAAATTAATTTCTTTGTATGAGCCTCCGATTTCGGGGGCGATAGTTGATAAAATTTTCCTCCTCCTAAGAGACATTATATTTTACATATAGTGTCTCTTTTTTGTGCGCAAAAAAATTCGCAAAAATTTGCAGTAAAAGCAAATATCTGTTAAATTGCAAGAAAGAAGACAGAAAAGGAGAGAAAAAAGATGAACAAATTCTCTAATTTTACTGCGGATAACGCATGCCAAAAGATGTATGAAATATGCAACATGTACAGCCCAACACAAAAAAGAAAAAAGGTGGCAAAAAGTACTCATGTAACAATCCGGGCATTACAATTAAAATTAGCAAAAAAGGAAGGAGAAGAAAAAGAATTTCTGGAATGGCTGAATGAATCTGATATAGATAAGGATATTGCTTCGGATATAAAAAAGAAAAAAATAAATGAAAAAGAGATTAATTGGCTGCATACTCTGATGAGGGAGGTGCAAAACACCAAAAGTTGCAGTATAAAACTGCGAGTTACTTTTGATTCCGCCTGGAATGTGGTAAAAAGTTTGTGGAATAAATTGGAGGAGACTAAATGAGGTTAATAACGGATATGGATGCGATTGATTCTTATGTAAAAACTTTATATGACATTTGGATGGATAAGAAAGAGTCACCAAGAGAACGTAAAGTTTGTCGTCAAGCCCATATTACAATACGAAGATTGGAAATATTGTGGACAAAAGATAAGGGAACATGGGATGTTCTGAAACAAAAGCTTGATGCATCTCCAATGGACACTGTTGTAAAAAATGATATAAACGGCATAAAGATAACAGACGATATGATAACAAATTTAAACATATCACTTGCTAAGTTGCAGCTGGATTGTAAAGATGAAGACAGGAAATATGTATATAGAATGGTATCACTTTTTATTATATTTGTTTTTATTTGTTTAGATAAAAAATATCCAAAATTGTTTGCAAAAGAAAACGATAACAATAAAAACAGTCCAAAAATAAAGGAGCAAAAGAATGAGCCAAACTATCGATGATTATAATGCAAATGAATGCTGCAAGAGTCTAAATAGAATAAGAAAAAATAAAAAATCGCATTTGAAAAATGACGATATCTTAACTGACAGCCAGGTATTAATTCGTGCGTTACAGCTAAAAATTGCAAAAGAAAATGACAAAAAAGTCAGTAAAAAAGGATATGATTCCGCATCATCCAAAATCAGACCAATCACAGAAGGCAAAGAACGTGAACTACTGACTGCATTGATAACATCAAATGTAGATAAGTCTTTGGTCAGAAAGATACGAAAGAAAAAAGTAAACAAAAAAGAGGCACAGCTATTATGTGCAAGGCTTAGTAACATGATTAACAGCGATAGCCTTGATATGGATGAATGTAAGGCAATGTATGAAGCGAGGTATATGGTCAGAACATTGCAAAGAAGGATTGATGATATGTGTGATGAGAAAGAAGATGTGCCGTTTGATGTGTGATGATGACCACAAAATGATAATTAATCAAAGTATGCTAAGAAAATAATCAAAGCTAAATTAAAAAAAGGCATAACATCTATTCTCTAGATGCTATGCCTTTAAAAATATTAAAAGATATGAATCTCACGCTCATCATTCGTCAGTCCGTCATCCCAGACTTTCGTCACCGTTACTGTACCTGTTGTCTTATTGTCTTTAAAATCATATACCTGTCCGGTATCATCTGTTTGGACATCCGGGATATTTACATCATCTGCATCTCTGGAAGTACCCCCACCAGTCAATCTCAGGCTGTCGTCACCAGCCATTTCCTGGCTTTGCTCTGCATTATCCGCTGCCAGCACTGTTACATAACCGGGACCAGTGATGCCTGCCAGGACTGCAGCGCCGGCTGCCAGGACGGAAAATAAAACGCCGTTCCGAAAACCGCTTCGCCATTTTTCAACACCAGGCATTCGTGCCATTGCACGGTTTCTTATTCTTATCATATAGCTTCCTCCTTATTTATTGGTTTACATTTAATATGAAAAATAAATTATTCTTTATCTGTTTTTATCTACAAAAAAAGAAAAAACACCGGCAGTATTTTTCTGCCGGTGCAAACACCTTGATAATTCCCCGGCTCTGCCGGAGTCGTTGCCAAGCCTCATAGAGACTGACAAGCGAAGCCATAAGGCTGAGTATAGTGCTTCGAATGGGGATTCAAACCCGCGTGCGAAGTTAAGGTCAAAACGCTTGACCCGCGGACGACTTTTTATTGGCCGGGGATTTCACGTTCTCCGTTAATCCACTTCCACGATAAATGCCTCCTCGTCTTCATAAATTACTTTTCCTAATTCTTTTATGTAATCTTTTGAATCTTCGCCATATTTTTCTTCTTCACGTGTACCAAAGAAAATATATTTAATATTGTATTTTTTAATCACTTTTTTTGCTATTGCTATTCCTTCTGTGTATAGTGAATCAATATCCGTTGACCTGTCTGAAATCGCATCGTAATCATCTCTCCAGAGCCATTCGTGGACGGTCCATCCCGCCGGAGTGGAAAGGCCTGTAATGGTTGATACTCTTTCATAAGCAGTATAGCTGTCTCCAGGTGCTTCCGCTACTGCTTTTGTTTCATTCTTGTCTGCTACTTTTTCTTTCAACCATAAAATTGCATTTTTTTCATTTGCAAATTCATCAGTGTCAAGATAATTTAATGCATAAGTACCTTTTCGCTCGGCTGGATTCCCCCAGTTTCCAAACCATGAACCAGCAGCATTGAAGAAATAAAAAATTGTTAAGATATTTAATGTCAGTAAAATATATCCAAAGATATTTTTCCATGGAAGCGATAAGATTTGTTTTAATGTAACTTTACTTATCCTTTTTTCTTTTCGTTCTGTCAAAATATATAAGATATATCCGCTGCAAAGACTGAACATGATGAATGCCTGATATGTCAGTTTGAACATTGTATTTGCCCTGGCATTTCCGCTTTCATAGATGTCTCGCACATAAACAAGCTCCGGTATAATAATCAATCCAATCGCACAGCATGATAGGATGAAAACGAACAAATCTTCTATTTTTATTGCATATAATGCATTTTTTAGTCTTTTTTTCTTAATCCCTTTTTCAGATGAATTAACCTGTATTCTTTTTGCATTTCTTATAAAACTGACAATAAAAATCACAATAAATGTAATAGATGCTGCTACAGGTATTCCCCAAAGCACACCAAGTTGATACAGCTTTGAATGATTCTCAGCTACACCGACACCTTTAAAGATACTCTCAAAATGAATAGTAAATGGTTTAGCCGTAAGCCATGCAATGATTAATGTGATTCCAAATTGTGACAATATGCGTTTAAATGCGCCTTTTTCTTTTATTGTCAGGTTTGCAAAAATTATGGTCACAAGGATAACTACAGCATATATGATATAATCCCAATAATTTGTAAAATTGCATAGCCCCCATATAATGCCAATTATATATAACTGTGGCATGCAAAGACATTGTTTTATAATGTTTGTGCCTGAAGCTTTCTGACTGCTTTTTAAATAACTATACATCAGAGCCATAATCAATAGTACAATCATAATATTAATCATATGTGCATGTAAGTCGCCAAGAATAAAAGAGTAACATGGAAATTCATGAATCGTTTTATCTGTTGCTACATCCGGATTGTATCCAATATAACGGGTGGCGTCCGGGAACCAATACGATGCATTATCTACCGAAATATCTTTATGCATTGTATATGTAGAGCTTGCTGCTTTACTTAAAGTAATGAATGGTTTTAAGATTCCATAAATAATATAATGTCCATTTCCGGCAAATACTGAGATAATTGCAGACAAGACTGCAAATATTTGGATTCTAATGCCGGCTTTTTTATTTGGAGTAATGGAATCATTGATTTTTCTTTTTGCCCTGTCTTTCAGAAGCTGCTCTACGATTTCATAAACACCTGTAAACATTAAAGCTGGAATTAGTGCCCGCATCATATTGTAAGCATATTCTGCTTTTCCTGCCGTTCCACCAATAAGCTTTGCAATGAATGCTGCATAATACTGTCCACCATAATAGTAATTAATGCTTTTTCCGGCGAACCATACATCATCCGGTGGAAGCTTTGTTGTGGTTAGCATTTTCTGCAGAAAAGCATAATCCATAAATTTTTCAGTCCCATATGCTGCCGGGTTAAACCCAATCAGGTAAGTCCAGAACAAAAAGACTCCAAAAAAGATGGCTTCGTATTTAATACAATTTTTTAAATCATTTTTCAATTCATCCGATGTTATGTGCTGTTTTTTTGCAAAAATAATATTAAATGCCATATATATAAAAATAGAAACTAAGCACATCACCCTGTTGAAAGGAATATTTAACAGGCATCCAGTGGCCCATATCAGGAATCCTGGAATAATGATACTCAAAGTCTTTCCAAACGGCACCAAACACGTGCAATTTTGAAACAAAGCACGCGATAATGGTAATGACATGAGCGTAAAAAACATCATACACAGCTGCCATTTTAAAAATACTGCCGTATCTGTTTTTCCTAGCAACAGAAACGACAGGAAGCATAATAGCATTATAACTACCGCAGTGAATGCGACGCTTTTTTTTACTGAATGTGTATCTTGCGATTCTTTGAGATTTTGTTGTTTGATAATTTTGTTAGACATATTTTTTCCTCGCTTTTTCTTTTCTGCTTACAATATGCATAATTTTGAAGAAAAAATTGTTTTTTGCGAGGAAATTTTGCATTAAATATCAATCCACTCTATCACATCATTCTTTTTCGTGTCACCAATTTCTTTTCGTATTTCTTTTCCTCTTTCTGCCAGTACCTGCATATTTTTTAGTATTTTGATATGTGTATCTATATCTCCTGCACTCCAAGCATCATGCGCCTGATGGCATAGTTCTTCCATTTGCCGGTCTATTTTTTGTAATTCTTTTTCCTGTTTCGTTTTTGAATTTGATTCAATATTTGTCATGAAGGTTGTCTGCATTTTTTTTCACTTCTTTTTTTTATATTTTTAATATGACAAATAAAATTACATTTTGTGATTTTTATGAAGTTTTTATTGTTTTTTCTTTTTCATTCCATTACAATATTAACAAAGGAGAAATGCCTGCGATATTGTCATTCCCGTCGTATTGCAAAGTAAAGACAATCGGACGCCTTGTCTTTCTGGGAAGAACAAAAATATATCTTCCGGGAACCCTTTCAGATACATACTGCCCGGATGGCGTCCAAACACCTACAAAGAACAAAAAGCACGCTTTTAGCGTGCTTAATTTTGAAACTGTTCTTCTAAGACTATTATATTATAATGATAATTTAATTTTAGTGTATCTTAATCCACGTTCTTTTATTTGTGCTAGAATATATCCGACAGAAGTCTGCATATTCTTTTCTGAAGCCATTTTAAATGCGTGCATTAATGTATTATCTGACATTAGTCTCAATTTTATGAATAAAGATAAAGCTTCATCATCTTCGTTTTCAATCATATTACTGACAATAAGCATCGCATTATTTTTTAAATAATTTTTTGCATCTTCACAGTTCTCTAATAGATATAATTCGACACAAACACTCAACTTATTCTGTAAATCTGACAAAGAGTTGAGAATATAGTGATATTGATATGATATATCTGCATCACAGATAAAACAATCGTACAACACGTCTGAAATAGCCAGCATATTTAAATAATTATTAATATGTCTTGGCAGTCTGACACTTTTATCATGATATGTAAGTAAAAATGTACTTTTGGTTTGCTTTGTTTCTGCAGCTATTTTAAAGTTTCTGAAATTGTTTTCAATATGGCTGTTTTCTTCTGATATTAACCCATACAGCAATGATAAAAAACTCTTGTCCAATGTCACTTTTATTGGTCTTGTGAATACAATTTCCTGAACAGATGAATTAAGAATAATATCATCGTCACATTTTTCCAAGCCTTTTCCAAAAGTGATTTTATCGACATTACATGATGCAAAGGCGCATTGCTGAATAAATTTAACAGAATCAGGAATGATTATTTCTTTTGCAGTGCATTGATAAAATGCAAAGCTTCCTATTTCCGTTATTCCATCTTCCACAACAATAATATCATCGTTTTTACCTAGATATTTTGTCAGTGTCAGTTCTTTATTTTCATTATATTCTGAGACAAAACTGATTTCTTTTTTATCCATGGCTTTCCTTTCTTTTTTATTAACCGCGCGGCCAATACTCGCGACTTTAGTCGTGAGTTATTGACTTTATAATACAAAAATTTCATTTTTTTGGGATTTCAGAGTTTCCAATATATATGCTCTGCACGTTGTATCATTAAGCTGGTTTAATGCGTAATAGAGCACATCATTTGTTACAATGTCTGATAAAATCAGTTTCTGTAAATCAGATTCACGGTTATTCAATAATAGAAATTGCAATATCTGTGAAAAATCAGATTGAATGCGTTTTATTAACACTTTTTCCATTTGCTCTTCTTTCTTATTATCCAAAAGATATAGATATCGTTTTACGGCAATATCGTTCAATGCATCTGGATTTGCAATTCCAGTATCATATGTATATGACATAATCGATGGAACAGGATTTACAGCTTCCTTTATATAATCGCACAAGATATCCATATCTATTTCACTAATATATTTTGGAATATATATAGTATCATCAGGAAGGCAGATTTCAATCACTGTTGAATCTTCATCTTCAGGTACAACTGTTTGAGCAAGTAGTCCAGACAATAATACAGACTCCGATATGTGATTATTTAACTTTACTTTTGTGACATTGCTATATCGAAATGCCTCTGGCCCAATCCCTTCTATGCTTTTTGATAGCTCTATTGATTCCAGACCACTATCATAGAAAGTATTTGGCGCAATATAACGTATCTGCTTTGGCAGTTTTAGATGTTTTAAATTCTCACACAACAGAAAGATGTATCCGGAATATACATCACCAATTTCTTTCAATCCATTTCCAAAATCCACTGTTTTTAGATTACAGCATGTTGAAAACGCATTACCTTTAATACATCTTAATGAATCAGGCATTTTCACTGAACTAATCTGACAGTATTGAAAAGCTCCATATTCAATCTTTTTTACTCCATCTGGAATAATCACTTCTCCAGTTCTTCCTTTTGGACATCTTTTTAGCGTTTTTTTATCAGCAGAATATAAAATGCCATCAATAGTGCAAAAGTGTTTATCGGAATATTCAAAACTTTCAAGGAATTTGCTTTCAAATATTTTATTGATTAAAACCATATCTATAGTTTCACCATTTTGAAAATCTAACACTATTTCCTTTGCATTCATTGTCTTTAAAACCATTGGCAATAAAGTCAAAAGCTCTTTTTTCGTTTTAAAAATCATTTTTTGCTCCTTTCTTTGTTTCTTATTTGCATTTGCACTTAATATGCCGTATTTTAGCGCACACAAAAAAACCGCGATACAGTCGCGGTTTTACTTTCACAGCATCAGATTCTGCTCTATTGGAACTTTTTTATCTTTCATTTGCATTAACACATATGCAGCAACAGTTGCATTTTCAGCGTTAATTAATATTTTTAGCACTGAGTTAAGCTTGTCACCTCCAATTAATCCAAGGTTTATGATTCCAATTAATGCTTTATCATCACCCATTTGAAGTAAATATTCAACAATATCTGTTATATAGTTTTTTAGATACATCTCTGCGCGCATATTGCCAGTCAAAACGTACATTTCTACTGCCATTCCAATCATTCCGGCAGTATTGTTTGCAATATCAAATGCCGCTTCATTATCGCATCCAAGTGTAATCCATGATATTATCGTATTCTTGATTAATGTTTCATCAGAAGCAACTATATATTTTGGAAGCCAGATAGACTTTGTTCCGCAAGTCAGTTTAACTGTTAATTTGGGTGTTCTTGAATCCAAAAAATCATCAAGCTCTTTTAACATTTCCTTTTCTGCTATATCCACAAATTTAATCTCTGATTTTATTGAGGATTTTATTAGTGACATAAAGCTGTATTTCATCGGGTCATATCGTTTTTGGTTATATTTACATATATAAGGTCTGCTAATTTCATGAATCATATCTGCATTTTCCGGAAAAACAATTTCGTGAATATTTGGACAGTTAATAAAGGAATCCTTTTCAATTGTCTTGATATTTTTTCCAAAAGTAATCCGGTGGAGGTCCTGACAGTTAAAGAATGCATGCGGTTCAATCTCTTCAACTGAATCTGGTAGTGTAACTTCGTTAACTTTACTACTGCTAAATGCAGTAGAAGCTATCTTTTTTGTCCCCTTTTTAATTTTAACTTTTTCTTCCAGGCGATGGCATTCGATTAACGTCTTGTCAACATAGACCTGCTTTGGATAAATTTGCTGCGCTTCGCAATAAGGCTTTTCTGAACTCATTTTTTTCTTCCTTTCTTTATATTTTTATATTTTTAATATGCGCAATTTTCTGACAGCAAAAAAGCTGCAGTTAATCTGCAGCTTTACAATGAAAAATCTGTATTTTTATTTTTCTTCATATATTCCATAAGGTATGCCATCGCTTCTATCATTTGGTTGTCGGTAAGGTACAGAACCAGTGACCTCAGTTCGTCATCAGTCAGAAAATCACATTTCAATATTTCCATGAACGTTTCGTACTCTCCAAATTTTATAACATGCACGAGTTCGGAATAAGTCCATCCTTTCAGATATTTTAATGCATTGATATTACCATCAAGAAAGTATAATTCCAATGCCGCAGAATAATCTTCAGTTGCTGTATCAGTAAAATAAGTTAATGTTTTCCATTGGCTTTGATTGTTGTTTTTATCGATTAACCATTTTTTCAACACGTCATTCAGTGCAAAGTAATTATGGATTCTGATAAATAATGGGATTCTCAGGCTTCTTTCTCCAACTGTAATTTTTAATGTTGTTTGTGGTGCCTTTGTTTTTAAGAACTTCTCAATCATACGAATAGAATCTGTTTCATCGGACGATTTTGTTCTTACGTTGCAGTCCAAAATGAATTTTGTAAAACCATAAAGCAAAGTTCTATCCTGTCCAGACGCATCTATAAATTCTAAGTTTGAGACATTATCTCCAGCAAATTTAATTTCATTTAATTTATAGCATCCATGAAATATTCTTGAATATATTTTTTGATTCCTTTGCCAAAGACAACTCTTTGAAGATTCTGACAACCCTCAAATGCGTATCTCTGTACAACCTCAACGGAATCTGGAAGAATTATCTCTTTTGCATTTGGAGTACGAAATGCAAACGGACCAATTATTTTGGTTCCTGTTTTAACTTCTATTTTTTCTTCTTTTGAGCGGAGCTCTTTTAACTTTTTCTCCTTGTCTGTATAGAATGCAAAATTATCCATTGTTTTTTCCTTTCTTTGTTTTGTTATCTACAATATGCTGGATTTTCTAACAAAGAAAAAGCTGCAGTTTTCTGCATCCTATAACTGAATATCTTTTCCGACATATCCGTCATGCAGACTTTGCAGAAGATAAGCCTTTAGCGTTGTATCTCCGCTTTCTCTCTGCACAACATTAAAAGCCTCAGCCACTGCATCTCTTCCAAACACGTCATCGCGCAACAACCTGACAAGCAATGGCACATTTTCGCTTAGATATAAAATCGCGTCTTTGCCATTTTGTTTTAAGAATTCTTTTGCACCTTCGTTTTTTGTATATGCAGCATACATTTCAGCAGCACACATAACCCTGTATTTCTTATTAACCGCATGTTGAAAAAGAAGTCCTTTTTGTTCTTCGTCGTTCAGATATCTTTCTGCAAGGCGCTGCATACCTGCAGCAGTTATACTCATGGTATTTTTTGGTATCAGGATACTGCTATCTCCAACATTCAGTTTGACGGTGTACGCTGAGCCACGTCTTATGTCATCTGCATGTGAAACAAAAGCGCGCATCAGGCCTTCAGGCATGTGATGTACAGTCATTTCATCTACATATGGGAATGAGAATACGCCGATTGTTTCAACTGATTCTGGAAGGACTATAGAATTTAACCGTTTACATCCAAGAAAAACCATGTCCCCTATTGTTTTTATATTTCTGCCAAAATGTATTGTTTTTAATCTCCAACAATGTATGAAGGACGTATTTCCAATCTCTTCCAATGAATCCGGGAAGAAAATCTCATCCATGCCATATGACATGAATGCTGAAGGTGCAATTTTTTTGCCATCTTTCATTACGAATTTCTGGCGTCCTTTAGAGATTTCCACATATCCATCTACACCATCCACCTCTTCTGTAAGAGGATATCTTTTTGTTTCCATTTTTTTTGCTCCTTTCTTTATATTTTCTACTGACAATATGCCGGATTTGTGAGCGACAAAAAAAATGACCGGCAAAGTGCCGGTCTTGTTTACAGGTCAAAATCATCTTTGATGCTTTTGGGCTTTGCATTTAATAGCTGAAGAACATATGCCCTCATTTCCAGATAGTTTTTTACACTATCGGACTGTTTATCCAGAAAATCTACTACGAACTGTAAATCTTCATATGTAGATATTACTGAATTAAGGTATATTTTTAGCAGTTCGACATTTTCATGTGCAAAAATCGCGTTAAGTATGTATTTTTCATTTTCGAGCAAGTAATTTTTTAAGAAAATGCCGTTTTTCTCGTTCTTATCTTCCTCGCTCATATGCTCATAGATTTTGATAGCCACTTCTTCCTGCTCATCGTTCACTGCATAAATGTGAGATTCCTTTGCGATATTTTTTAATAACATTTTTTTCTTGCTTAATGAACATTTCTTTAAAGATATATTCTTGACCTGCACAATAAATCTTTGCTTGTCATCAATTACCATCATTTCCGGAATGACATAGATGCAATTCCCCATTTTTATTTCGAGGGCTCCGCTGTGTTTGTCCATATAAGATGTGGGATATTTCGGAGTAACGATTGTTGTATTTAAGATGGTTGGAAGTTTTCTTAATCCGATTTCAGTATCGTTAATTTCTATTAATTTGTTAATTTCTATTAATTTTGTGCCCATATTATATTCCTTTCTTTTTTTAAGTTTGCTTACAATATGCCGAATTTATAGACAAGAAAAAAACGCAGCGCACACGTTTTTTTATCTTGTCTGTGTCTTGTTTCCCGTCTCTTCCTCGTTTATCTTTTTCAGAGATTCTTGCTTTAACAGTCATTATTCTGATTTAAGATGCAGGTTTTGTCTGAAAATGGTTTGCTATAAATGTAAAAATTTGGTATAATATATGCATGGGAAAATTTAAGATATAAAGGCGGTCTACCACCTCCATTCATTTACTTATTTTTTTACTTACGGGAGGAGGTTTTCGTCCTCCTCCTAGTCTTACTAAAGAGGGAGGAGGTATTAATGTATATTACTTATTCTGACCTGGTTCAGACGGGAATATTCATAGTTGCTTTAATCGGATTGTGTTACACAATTTTTAAGGATAAAGGTAAGAAAAAATGAGCCGCCCACTACTGCAATAGTGAACGACTCGTGAATAAAAACTTCTTATTTCACTAGAGGGTAGGCCAAAATATCTTGGTTTTCCCTGTTCCTATATATTATATTACATTGTTTTGTTGAAAAAATCAAGCATTTTTTGGAGGTATACATATGGAACAATGGGATATCGTCTGTAAGAGATGCGGCAAATATTTGTTTACTGAACAAAGAGAGTCTACCGCCGGTAATATCCATCGTCTGAATGAAACGAACGACGAATTCTACGATGAGATTAAAGCCGAGTTTTACTGTACAAAATGTGCAAAAGAGCTCGGATATGACACGGAAAAGGAATAAATAAATTATATGTTTTGCACAAAAATAAGCCGCCAGTATACACACAAACTGGCGGCTCTTTTGCATGGTTCCGCATTTCATCACATGCGGAACCGTACCTTTTTGAAAATTATTTGGAGGGGAATATGTGTCTGACTTATTCAGACACATATAATATGCAAAATAATTTAAAAAATGTAACATTTTTTTCAACATGCGAAGTTAAAACCTGAACATCTTCTAGCCCGCGGACGACTTTTTTTGTCGGTTGGGGGTCCCGTTCTCCGTTAATCCACGACATATATCATCATATATCCATCATCATATTCACAGTCATAAAGACTATCAATAACATCATTATTGCAGGTAGTTCCTTCTATTTCCAAACCATCATAATAAAGGATATATGTGATACCTTCTTTTTTTACTAATTCTTTTACTCTATTTTTATTTTTTGATGTATATATTTCAATCGCATTTCGAGCTCTCGTATCTGTGTCATATCCGGCAGACCAAGCGTAATATGGCCATCCATTATACAGCATTGCACCGGAAAAAGTGACTTCGCTCATTGTGTCTTCTCCAGATAGAAGAATATCTTTTTCTGTAAGATTACATTTCAACCAGTTTGTCAGCTCGCTATCCATATTGATGTCTACCGTATTTTTATCTGAGTTGTAAATAGTGACTAAGTCATATTCCCCGGTTATTACAAGAACAAACAGTATTAATACAGCAATCGCTTTTGCAACGATTCCAACAGGACAGTTTTTCCATTTCCATAGTTTTACCAATACATATGCCCAGAATATATTTAAAAAGATAGTGGCAATAATGATATATTTATGATTTACTGCGATATCCGGTGTCATGGATATAGTAAATGCAAAAATGACTGGCATCAGGAATGCAAGAATCATTGCTTTAAATTTTCCTCTGAATATAAGCAGGAATAATAAAATTCCAATAAAAAATATTCCGGATAAACGCAAGATGTAAATAATGACACCATGCAATGTAAGCTCATCAGCTAGGAATCCAAAATAATACTGTGTACTTATATTCTGGCCGATATTCTTATCCATAAAGAAATTTGTTTGTATGAGAGCCAGAATCAACGTAATACAGGCAGTGACAGCATAGTCAAGCTTGTGATTTGAAAAAAATGCGAACCCAAACAATATCAACAATGTCGCTACAACTACTGCTCCATTCCAGAACGACAGAGCGCCGAGCATAAGTCCAAGTATTGCTGCTATTTTCCAGTTATCAAAAAACCATGCTGATTTTGATGCAAAAGCTTGTTTCCAGAGTTCTGTGGCGCCGAGTTTTACTTTTACTGCAAGTCTTTCATGTTTATCCTTCTGCGTTTTATCAAACCAGTCAAGATAACTTGCAAAGTAAATGATGACGATACTAGCAATAAGCAGGCCAAACCCGAGATGACGCTGATTCAAGAACACATTATAATTCCATAGACCCCAGTCTTCATGGTTGGTATATCCGATAAATGTGGTGTTTGTCCAGAATTCATTCCAATTTCCTGATGCGATTGTCTGTACCAGTTTTTCAAGACCTGCAAAACTACTTCTGCAGAAAAACATGATGATTGCAATAACTCCTGTTGCTGCATATCCTGTTACCTGTTCTGCAAAATAGTATAATAACACGAGGAATCCCCAAAGCGATGTTGCTGACAGCCAGTTAAAAGCACAGTCAATCCTCATTCCAAGATATTCAAGATTACCAGTCAAAAACTGGAACATAAAATGATACTTGACATCAGCTCCGCCATAATGTGGATACTGCGTTGGAAAATTGTCATGAAATGAAAATGACCGAATCATTGCTGTGTGAGGGGAAAAATCACTATATATTGTCACGCCCGAACTTAATGTATTATTATCCATGTGGAATACATAAAACATAGTCCATAAAACAAATGCAAAAAGTGTTCCAAAAAATAAAAATTCTTTTACAGCACGGTGGCTATTTGTAATCATCATTTCTGGTTCTTTTTTTCTAATAGCGATAAACGCAATGACAAACGAGATAATAATGGCGGCAATATTTCCATATATCTTTGGATTGTTGAGGTTTAAGCATACTTTTGAAATGTATGAGATGATATATGCTATCCATCCAGAAAACAGGTATCCAATCCCAAAAGCCATTGCAATCCTACACCATATCTTATTTTGTGTCTCTTTTTCAATTGGAATATATCCTGCAATACCGAATCCACACAAAAAAGAGGCAGTTAAAAATACAATAGCAGGCATTTAGCTTCTCCCCTTTCTTTTGGTTCTAGGGAGAATGTCATTTAGAGCCCGCATTTTAACATGCGTTCTAAGTTCCTGCACTTCTGCAGAGGCCTTTCTGTCCTGGCCTATAATAAACTTGTCATATGGATATATTCTATCATCCAATTTATTATAACAATCTCTGCACATTGGACAAAGCCATCCGCCCATATTCAGCATATGCGCATCAGTGCTGCCGCACATTTCGCAGACAGTTTCAGATAACACACTATATTTATTAATTATATCGTCAGCTTTACATCCGTCTGGGATATCAGAAAGATAAACACGAAGGCTTCCAAACTTTTCTTTTGCCTGAACGACATATACGGTATTCAGACAGCCGCACCGGATAAATTCTTTTCGCAGTTCTTCACACAGTTCATAACCAAATCGTCTGGTCCATCCCTCCGGAATATCGCCGCTTCCTATTGCGAGCATTGGACATGTATTTTTCCTTTCCTGTTTTATCAGTACCTTTCCGGTATACCAATGATTTCTCGGGTCAAGAAATGGATATCTTTTTTTTATTTTTTTCCAATGTTGTTTTTGCATGATAAGTTCTTTTTTGATTTTTCTTTTTGATTTTGGCATAAATACTCCTTTCTGTATTGTTGTTTTCGATATTTTTTATTTTTAATATGCTGAATTTTGTACAGAAGGGATGGATTTTTGTGAAAAATAAATGCAGCCGGATAAAACCGGCTGCATGCCTAATCATCTTTATATTTTCCAAATATCTCCAGAAGTTCAAGAAACAGATTTACAATATCCAGGTAGATGTCTAATGCACTATCGACTGCATTGTCTAATGTTGGTGGAAATTTCTCTGACTGCTCCGCACAGATAAATCTGGCGGGTTCACAAAAGAGAACCAGCTAGGCGTATCCATACGCCACCGTTTTTCATCCTCCGCACCCGACAGAAATGACCGTATTGCAGGGTTATAAGACGATTATATTTGACGATGAACTTTACCTCTTAAGTTTTCCATAAGATAAGCAAATGAAGCTTATCCCTGTACTCACACTGTATATGCAGGGCATATACAAAGGCGGGCTCGCAGCTGAGCCTGTGGAATAATTCTAGTTACGCAGCAGCGGGCTCTTCACGGAGCTGCTGCTTTTTTATATTTATCAGTTTCGTCCCGAAATTCGGGTTGCTGAAATTATCATGTGCCATTTCTTCTATCAGTTCATCCTGACATATTAGGAATTTTTCAAAACCATTCAGACATCCTTGCCTGTCAGGTTCGTTATCATCGGTTGCATAAAATATAACAAACGAAGAGTAGCAGTCTCTTTGTACTATATGGCCGTCTATTATCTTTTCCCTGTCGCTTAACGATACCTTTTCGTATGTATCTGAAGCGTGATTATACTGACTTGCCTTCAGTTTTGAAGCACTTATATCAATCACGATTCCGCAAGTGGCTGTAACTTTTCTCTTAATCGTAGACAGAAAGCCTGACGGAGCATGCTTCAGTATACTTCCCCCAAAACGCTTTCTTCGTTTAAATTTGCGTATACTGCATTTCCTTCCGGTCTTATCTGCCACAACAAATTCCTTATCCTGTCTTTCGGTCTTTGAAGATTTCTTCTGTAAGCCCTTATAATTCATGGTCTCAATCTTCACCACAGAGCCTGAAGCTTCAAGCCATTCATTGGCAAGGTTGTTGTTTGACTGCTCTACATATACGCGCTGTTTCCTGTATGCTGTACGGAGTCTCATCTTTGCTCTTTTCATAGATTTTGAATATTGAATCCGCATACCCTTGATATGTACACCTTTATCGTCGTAACATTCCGGATTGTTAATCCTTGTCAGCCTGGAAAGGCGGTTCTGTTCCTTGGTGACTTTCTCCTGATATTTGTTGATATCCGGAGCCAGTTCTTTAAAGGAAAGCCTGTCTCCATTATATGAAGTCATGGTTGAAACCCCTGGGTCAACAGCCATTGTTCCGGCTCCAATCGCATGCTTCTGAGGCGGGATGCCTTCCATTACAAGCTGCAGGAAAAAGTGGTAATGAATTCCGAAAGGTTCTCTGATGATACGGCAATACTTTACCTTATACTTCATTGCTTCCTGAAGCCATATATCGCTTTTTCTGACTGGTTTTAATTTAAATACAGTGCCGCATACCGTAACGGTATCTGATTCAGCTTTGTAGATAATGCCTGATGTTGCCTTCTTATCTTCAAAGGAAAAAGTTTCCTCAAATTTACGGAAATGAATCTTCTTCCCAAATATTGCCTTTTTCACTGCACTATAAAGGGCAGTAGCAGTCTTCTGTACAATATTGATTCCGATTCCGCCTTCATATCCGGATACCTTACCTCTCCCGAAATATGTATGAATGTCATACTCGGTAAGCTGATATGCTGCAGCGCATATGAATATTTCCTTGCTCCATCGTTTGCTTTCTTTCTCATCCTTGCACGCAAAGAATTGTCCAAGGCAATATTTATACCAAACATCTTTTTTCAGCTCGTTCAGCTGATTAATGCAATGTCTTACGCCGGCATTATACATGCGCTCTGTAATCCTCATTATCTTATTCAGTTTATCGTATCCACGTTCATCAGTCACAATCCGTCTCGTCATAACAAAAGACGGGGTAGTGTTTTTGGCCATATAATGTCGGACTCCTTTCTTGATTTTATTTAATATGCCGGATTTTTACAAAAAAGTAAAATTTTCTGCAATTTTTTATATGAGTCCGTTTGTCGTTTTCCTCTGCACAGATAAATCCGGCAGCATCCAACTCTGTCGTTCCGTGAAGCAAACAGGATTCCACCAAGTTTACTGCAAAATTCAGGAAACGCGACTGCCAGAAGTGTCATTGTCGCTGTGATACAAAGAGTAATCAGAAACGCCTGTACTACTACTTCTGAGCCAATACCGCCATATTCCTGTACAGCCATTGATACAACAAAACCGCTTGGTAATACTACAAGGTTATATCCAATGAAACTTATGAATGGATTTGCGGAAAATATTGACATTGCACATCCAATAAACGCGCAGACGAGATAACTAATTAGGAATACAACTGAATTAACAGTCGCTGCAGCATCTCCAAAATATGCACAGATGATTAGATTTGCAATTAATCCATACAACAGGACTCCGCAAAGAACCATGTTGTACTGTCTGCGTGTCATTATAGCTCCGGATGTTGTTAGAAGCCTTTGCTCTCTTCTTTCTTTACTGATATTTACCATATGTTTTTCTCCTTTTCTTTTTTAATTGTATTTAATATGCAAAATAACCAAAAACAGAGAATATGCACAAAAGACAAACAAAAAGTGCCAGTGCAAAGCACCAGCACAAAAATGGTCAATCACACGATACATACAGACAGCTTTCAGACTTAATCTCCGAAAAATAAACTTTTCTGTAAAGATTTTTAGACGGAAGTCTTTTTCTGTTAATCTCGATATCATCGATAACAAAATATTTTTTCTTGATTTTTCTGATACGCCCAACATAGTGGTCACCGGTCTCTTGCAAAACAAATCCGATATCCGAACCAACTGAAAATGCATTACCA
>OLNX01001205.1_pt1 | contig 22847 bp, 21 predicted proteins | sample 1672611 | NCBI WGS metagenome assembly OLNX01 (sample SAMEA3136705, study PRJEB25190) | human gut metagenome | reverse complement strand
CGCACTGGGCGCTGCCGAGTATGCTCGCCAGAAGGGTCTTGCAAAGAAGTAATTCCCATCATAATGTGTTTAAACAGGAGTCTCAAAATGAGACTCCTGTTTTTTTGCGCAATGCTCAGACGTATATTATTGTACATGCCGTAATAAATTAAATACGGGTGATAAAAATGAAAACTGATCGGAAAAAACTAATCATTTCTATAGCTATACCTCTCGCTGTCGGTGGCCTGTCGGCACTTCTGACAAAGGACAGCATGATACTGTTTGAAGCCATAAGAAAGCCGCCGCTTTCCCCGCCGTCGTGGGTGTTTCCGGTGGTGTGGAGCATACTGTATATATTGATGGGCATCGCGGCCTATTATGTCTGGGTATCGGATAAGCCAAAGAGAAAAAAGGAGCTTGCCTTTGTGTACTATGCAATCCAGCTCGCGTTCAACTTCGGCTGGTGCATAATATTTTTTGATATTGCCGAGTATCTTCCCGCATTTATATGGCTATGCATGCTGTGGTTTTTCATCCTGCTGACGATGACACAGTTTTTCTCGATTGACAAAAAATCAGGCTGGCTCATGCTCCCGTATCTCTTGTGGGTAGCTTTCGCGGGCTATTTAAATTACGGCGTCTATATGCTGAATAAATGATTTGAGGGTGCGCTCAGCACCCTCAAATCATTGACCTCATCTTATTTACGCGCTCGCGAACGGCGTCGATGAATACCGCGGCGTCAAGGCTGTAGGTCATGCCGTCAAAGCCCCTTTTGAAGCCTGCGGCAACGCCCTCCGGGCTGCCGGTGAAGAATATGCAGAACTTAGAGGCTTTTCGGCAGGCACTTATTATGCGGTCGATCGCCGCCTGAAAATCGGGGTTATCGAACTGCCCAGGGATACCCATAGAAATAGACAGGTCGTATGGCCCAACGAATATGCCGTCAACGCCTTCGAGCGATGCAATTTCGTCTATGGCGCTGAGAGCGCCGACAGTCTCGCACTGGGGAATAAGCAGAGTTTCCGCGTTAAAATACGCCATCGTCTCTGGAACACTGCCCGGACCGTCAAAACCCCAGCCGTCCTTGCGCGAAGGGCAGAAGCCCCGCTGACCGATGGGATAATACTTGGCGTAGGAAATTATGTCTTCAACCTGCGCAACGCTGTGCACATTGGGAATAATAAGCCCCTGCGCACCGACGTCTAAGAGCTTCAGAATAGCCGGACGGCTGCTGTCTCTGACCCTGCAAAGCGGTGTCAGACCGCTCAGCTCGGCGGCACGGATGAGCTGGGCGCTCGTCTCGGCCTCAATGGGGGAGTGTTCGTTGTCGATGATGACAAAATCAAGACCGGTGCGGCCGAGGCACTCCATGAGATAGGGGCTTGCTGTGTCAAAAAACATACCGATAGGCTTCTTGCCGTTTTTTAGCTTCAGTTTCAGTTCGTTTTTCAGAATAATCATCCCTTCTCATTCATCTGTGTTTAATAATTATACATAAATTTTTGAAAACTACAAGTTGTAAAACATGAAAAGTAATGTTAATATCAGAGTAGGACTTGAAAAATATGACGGGAGGTGCGCGATATGAGCGAATACAGCCGCGAATATCTTGAGCTTCTGGCGGAAAAATACCCGGATGAAGCGGCCGTGTGCTCGGAGATAATAAATTTAAGCGCGATACTTGCTCTGCCGATGGGCACTGAGCATTTCATCAGCGATCTGCACGGTGAATACGGCGCTGTGCGGCACATTCTCAATAACTGCTCCGGCGTTATTCTTGAAAAAGTGCGCAGACTTTTTGAAAAGGATATAGGCGAGGAAGCCTGCCGTGATCTTTGCACGCTGGTCTACTACCCTCACGAGAAGCTCAGCGCTATGCGCGATTCGGGCGAGCTTAGCGACGACGGTCTCAAGCAGATGCTTAAAATGCTGAGGACGCTTGCGGAAACGCTCTCGAGCAAGTATACGCGGGGCTATGTCCGCAAGCAAATGCCGAAAAAATGGAGCTTTGTTCTTGATGAGCTGCTGCATATGCAGCGGGATGAGTACTCAAATCAGGTGCGCTATCACGACGCTATTTTAAATTCCATCATCTCAACCGGCGCCGCAGAAGAGGTCATAGGTGCGCTTGCGGATATCATAAAGCGCCTTGCCGTGGACAGGCTGCACATAGTAGGCGATATCTTCGACCGCGGCTCGGAACCTGCAAGGCTGTTGGACTCACTCATGGAGCACCCGAACATTGACATTCAGTGGGGCAACCATGATATCCTTTGGCTGGGCGCCGCAGCGGGCAGCCCTGCATGCATATTTACCGTGCTGCGCATTTCGCTTGACTATGGCAACGATAAGCTTTTAGAGCGGCGCTACGGCATCTCTTTGCAGCCGCTATACAGCTTTGTCGGCAAATACTACGGCGACACATCGCCCGAAAATGTCAAGCTTGCCCTGAGCACTTTGGGCTTCAAGCTTGAGGGCAGGGTAATAATGAGGCATCCGGGCTACGGGATGAATTCGCGGCTCATGCTCAGCCGATGCGATTTTGAACACAACACGGTAATACTCGACGACGGGATCTACCCGCTGAACACCGACAAGTGGCCGACGATAGACAGAGACGACCCGTACAGCCTGAACGATGACGAGCTGGAGCTGATCGATGAATATGTTGCTCTCTTCCGCGAAAGCCAGTCTCTGCGCCGCCATATGGATTTCATCTATCGCTGCGGCAGTACATACCTGTGCTGTAACGGCAACCTCTTGTACCACGGCTGCATACCCATGACCGAGGACGGCGAGTTTGCGCGCGTGCGCCACGGCGGAGTGTGGTACTCAGGCAAAAGTCTGCTCGACTATGCCGATATCATCGTCAAAAGCGCCTGGGCAAAGCGGGACGAGTCGGCGCTGGATATGATGTGGTATCTCTGGTGCGGCAATGACAGTCCGTTTTCCGGCCGTGTTTTCCATACATTTGAGCGCGCCGTAGTGGACGACAAGAGCACATGGGTCGAGCCTAAAAATCCGTATTTCAGCTTCTGGGAGGATGAACAGGCCGTTGATATGATCCTCACAGAGTTCGGACTTGACCCTGAGCTTGGGCATATCATAAACGGCCACACGCCGGTAAAGGCCAAAAAGGGCGAAAGCCCCATAAAAGCGGGCGGCAAGCTGTTCATCATCGACGGCGGCTTCTGCGAGGCATACCAGAAGACCACGGGTATAGCAGGCTATACACTGGTGTACAATTCGCACGGCCTCAAGATAAAATCCCACTATCCCTTTGAGGGGATCGCCAAGGCGATAGACGAGAACGCGGATATTGAGTCTGACGCCGTGCAGGTTGAGAAATTCCCGACGCGCAGGTATATTGCCGACTGCGACGACGGCGAGAGACTGCGCCGCAGAATAGTGGCGCTGGAGCAGCTTTTGGCCGCGTACCGTTCCGGCGAAATACTGCCAAAATGACATAATAAAAATCACATGGATATAATACATATCCATGTGATTTTTTCGCTGATTTAAAGCCTGTTTTTTTCCTTTTGAGCGATATTTATCGCTGCAATTGATATACCGAAAAGTATGAAATACGCGAACATATCGCGTGGGTAGAACCAGATATACTCGACGCAGCATGAGAAAGCAATTCCTATGAAAGCGGCCGCGCAGGCTATCAGCACCGGCTTAATTGCGGCTCCTGAGCCTCTGCGGACGATGATGAGATTTTTAATGTTCCTCAATGCCATCCACATAAATGATATGAAGCAAAGAAGCCCTGCTTCAACGATTAATTCAAAATAGAGCGTTTGAGTGTGGAATGCACCGCCTATTGCACCGGGCTGAGCGTAGTCCGGATATATCACCGCAAAGGAGTCGGGGCCAAGTCCGATGCCGACAACGCCGAAGTCGCGCATTATATACAGAACGCCCTGCCACAGAGCGAGCCTGTGCGCCGAGGACAGATCCATATGACCGCCATTAAACAGACCGTTTGTGAGGCTTGTTATTCTTGTCATTACACTGGCCGGCAAAAACGGTATTGCGAGCAGTCCGAGTATTATAAGCGCAGGGATGAGCTTTTTGTTCCTGAGCCAGACATAAACAAAGACAGCCAGCACAATTGATATCCAGCCTGAGCGAGAATAGGTCATCACAAGCCCCAGAGCGGGGAAGGCAAGACCGATGCACAGCAGCGTTGAGAGAACGACGTTCTTTCTCGTACCGGCAAATGCCGCGCACAGTGGCAGGAACAGAATAATAAATTCGGCGTAATTGTTAGGATTGTCAAGCGTAGAGGTGACGCGGGCAGGAACGCCGACATTGGCTTTAAGATCGGTGTATGACGCGTTGACGTAGACGAGATTGAATACGCGCTGAGCAATGGCGTAAAGCGACATCAGGATAAGCGCGATATAGAGAAACGCCATGAGCTTTTCCAGCCGCTTGATATCGCTTATATCTGACGCTATGACATACATGAAAACGAATGAACAGATGAAGAACAGAAGTACCCTCATACTGTCAGACGTGGCATGGCTGAATAAGATGCTGAGCACGAGCGAGAGGAAAAACAGCACGAAAGGAAAGCCCAATTTTTCAGGGTACATAAGCTCGCGCTTACCTAAGCCCACCATTATAAAATACAGAAGCAAAAAGCCGAAGGAGCCGATTAACGCATAGCCGTTATTCCAAATCTCATGCGGGGCAATGAACATAGCGCAGATGAAAGCGCCCAATAAAAATTCAAAATTGAGTATTTTTGAGCCTGAGCACAGTTTTACAATAAGGCTTGTACCGGCGGCGTTTTTAAAAGGCTTTGCTATCGCGGCTATGAGCTTTACCACTATATTGCAGATAAAGCGAAGCACTTGCGCAAGAGCACTGTGAGAATACGCCTGCTGTACTGTATCGGGCTTCCTTAGAAGCTTAACAATGAACAGGTCATTATATGCGTTTCTGAGAGGCGTCCATATAAGCTCAAGCAAAGCGAAAAAACGACTGTCAAGCCAGCAGCGGTATATGGAACTGAGTATTACGCTGTTTTGCAGAAACAACAGAATTTCCCCCTTTCACTAAAAATGGAGGACATAGCTCAGGACGCAGACTCGATATCCATGACGCTGACGAGGATCACGGCCTGTCCGAAGTGGACGGTAGCGGTACCGCCGACGGAGAAGAGCGAGCCGCCTATAAAAACGCCGTCGTCGGAAACAGTAGCCTCGACCTCGGTGGTAACGGTGACCCACTCTCTGTCGGGTGTGATGACCTTGACCGTTGTGCCGTCGGGAAGTGCCTGATAGGTATAAGCCTGCTCAACCTTTACATCTTTAACGGTGCCGAGCTGTATATTGGTCGTCTCCTCGTATACAGGCGCTCCGACCTCGATGGCGGCGCCGGAACCGGGGTAAGCGTTCGAGCTTGTGTACGTTACAATGACGTTTGATGATTCAAGCTTTGCCGCCTTTTCTGCCGGGGTGAACATTTTAGTGGCCACGAGAATAACAGCCGCTATAACAACAAGAACTATCAGCAGATCTATTATGTTTATTTTACCGAAGAGTTTTCCGTTTTTATCAATCATTTTTTTGCACCTCAATTATAAGCATTAAATACATCAAGAGCGAGCTTTTCAAGATCAAACTCGTCACTGACCTTTTTTAGCGCGTTGTCGGAAAATTCCTTGAGCAGCGCTTCGTTTTCCATAAGTTCAAGTATTGCGTCGGAAAAACCGTCGCTGTCTCCGAATTGGAGCACTCTGCCGCAGACCGTGTTCGTTTCGGCAAGATCGCGGTTTCCTCCCACGTCAGTGACAACAAGAGGAATACCGGCATTCATAGCCTCAAGTATGGCAAAGCTCATGGCTTCGTTTTTGGAGCTTGAATTCAGGTACAGGTCTGAGGACTTGAGCATCTCGGCCGAATCCGTTCGGAAGCCGAGCTGAATAACGCAGTCATTCATCCCGCTGTTCTGGCACATAAGCGCAAACTCGTCAAATTCCTCGCCGTCGCCGGCGATCAGGCATACAAACGGACGGCTTGTCTTGCGGCGAAGCTTTGCCAAAGACGCCAGCAGAAACGGAAGTCCTTTTTCCGGGGCGTACCTTGCCATGATCGACATGACGAAGGTATCGTCCTTAACGCCGAAGCTCCGGGCAAAGCTGCGGTCATAAATGCGCTCGCCCGAGGGCGTAACGCCATTATATATTACCCGAATCTTGCTTTTCTTAACTCCGTTTATGGCCATTATCTCCGCGCCCTGACGGCATACGGCGATCAGGCAGTGGTTAAACGGGGTGAATATGCGGTTTAGTATCTTCCACTTGGCATTCTGATAAATCGTAAGATGGCTCGTATATACGACTTTGACCCTGCGGTAAAAGAGCTTTGACAGGAGAGCGATAATGTTCTCTCTCGGGTACTGCGCGTGAATGACCTCAATGTTATTTTCCCGGCAGTATGCCGCAAGCTTCTTCGCCGCGCCGAGAGCGTGTTTGCCGCTCATATCAAGTCTGAGGCATGGAAAACCCTCATTTTCGAGCGTTTCCGAAAGCTGCCCGGGCACGTTATAGGCAAGATGACAGATCTCGCCGCGCGCTGAGAGAATATGCATCAGGTTGGAAACATATTTCTCGGTCCCGGCTTTGCCGGCGTAGTTTATAAGGTACAAGATATTCAATAAATGCTCCTCACTTTTCTTTGAGCTTTATATAGAGAGCATGATCTCTAACTTGTACTACAATATACAATGTGCGCGCGATATTTTCAACAACAAAAATGTAACCTATTTAAAAACAATGTCAGCGCCCTTGAGCATGAGCGGGTTTATATCCGCCACTGCGGCGTCGCCTTCGGTGCAGTCACAGTCGGAAATGTCAATGACGCAGCTCATCATCCCCACTCTGCCGAGCACGGGGCAGCGCTGCCCATGAATCTCTACCCACAGCACCTCCGGCCTGAGCAGTGCAAAAATCGCACCGAGAAGCCGGTGCAGGATGAAAGAAAGCTGCAAAGCCCCGCAGCTTCGCTCAAGCCCGAAGCCGTTAAAATAGCCTATATCGCACAGGGCTACTCTGGTGTCTCTTGGCGCTCTCCACACAGAGCCGTAGCCGACCATATGCCCCTTAGGAAGAACGCGCAGTTCCGATATGCTGCCGATGCAGCTCACCGCGTTTTTGAGCCTGTGTCCGCCGCCGGATACGCGCCCGATGAACGCAGAGCCTATCCGAACCGCTCCGCAGCGCATCTCGGGATATCTGAGGAAAGCCTCGGAGCTTGCGCAGTGCAGAATACCGGGGTCAAAGCCCGAACGCCTGATTTTATCCGCTGTGCGCATGAATGATTTAAACTGCGTTTTGGTGGCTCTTTTGCTCTGCGGCTTGCTGAAATGAGTGTACAGACCGCTTATGCGCAGCGATTTTGAAGCGGTGTAAAGCGAAAGAAGCTCGTTTAGCTGGTTCGGGAGAAAGCCGCAGCGGCCCATGCCGGTGTCGAGCTTTATGTGCGCCTCGGCTGTAAGACCGAGCGCTTGAGCCGCGTTTATGAGCGCGTTCGCGTACTCGACCGTGCCGATCGTGAAAACAACGCCGAGCCTCAGCAGATTTTCAATTTCCTGAGCATCCGTGGCTATATGGAGAAATAAAATTTTAATACCGCTAAGGCGCATCGTCGCAAGACGCTCGGCCTCGTGCGGCTCGGAGACGGCAAAACGCCTTATGCCGCAGTCATAGAGAAGCCCCGCCATGGCCTCAAGTCCAAGCCCATAGCCGTCACCTTTGACGACAGCCCATATCTCGCTCTCGCCTGCGAGCGCCTTCAGCACTTCCGTGTTCTTTCGGATAACGGTGGTGTCCACAATGCACTCTTTCATTTCAGAAGCCCCCTCAGTGCGCGATAAAGCCGTATCGACGACCCGACGCAAAGGTTCATAAAGCTGTCGAGCACAAGATCGTATTCCCCGACAAACTCCGTGAACCTGCCGCCGAAGCCCTTTTTGAAGCGATACAGACCGTACAGGGGATTATCTTCGCTCAAATCGCCCGATACCCCGCGAAAATCGTATACACGGCTTTCGCGCTCGAGCGCCCAGCGTATCATGCTCCACTGCAGGAGGTAATTGGGCATTTTATCGCGGTGCTCGTTGGAGCTTGCGCCGTACAGATACCAGACCTTGTCGCCAAATGCTATGGCAATGGTTCCGGCGATGGGAACGCCCTCATAATAGGCCATGTACAGCCTCGCGTTTTCTCCGAAAATTTCGAGCATGCTTTTAAAATACTCCGCGCCGCGCACGGTAAAGCCGTCACGATGGCCTGTTATGAGCATCAGTCGTTCAAAATCTTCTACATCCTCGACAGTGCCTATCCTTACCTCAACCCCGCTTTTTTGAGCCTTGCGCAGATTATAGCGTGTCTTTTGCGAAAAGGAGAGGAGCAGCTCGGCCTCGTCCATGCCCTCATCAAGATGCAGGCGGAAGACAAACTTCGGCTGCGCGCCCTCAAAGCTTTTGCCACGGCTTACGCATTTAAAGCCGTGCCGTTCTAACATCGCGGCAAAATCCGAGTTTTCGGCGGGAACGTCGGGATCTATCTTTATAACATAGGCGTTGCAGCGCTTGGCAAGTATTTTTGCCCCGACGAGAAGGCGCGAAAATGTATCCTCGTCGTCCAAATCGCACACAGGCCCCCGGCACGAATACATCATGCTGCACCCGAACAGAGGCGCTCTGCGTATCAGAAAAGCCATGGAGCCTTTTATTTTGCCGTCCGAATCCCGGACGGCTATGGCCTTGAACTCCCATGCGCTTTTCTGCCTGCCCCAAAGGTGGGACTGAGCAAAATGCCCTTTCGGGTGCGATGCAATGAAGTCCTCGTATTCTTTTTTCGTATTTTCATTAATAAATTCGATCATGGTCTAACCCTCTTTCTAAGCGTAGACAGCATAGATCGCGTGAACATAATAAAAGCCTAAAAAAAGCATCAAAACGCAAAACTCAGGATATCGGTTTCGGAAAATGATAAAAAATTGTCTGATGTTGACTAATCGCGTTTTTGCTGTATAATGTGTATAATATGAACAACGTGTATGGTGGCGAAAGAATGAAAACTGAAAGCATAAACAGAAAACTTCAAAAGAAATTCGGCGACAGAGTTAAGGCCGAGCTGCGCGATAACTGCATCTATCTCAGCGGAGCACTCGATAGCTGGGATGACGTGGTAGAAGCCGGCATGACGGCGGCTACAAAGAACTCCCGCTGCCATGTGGTAAACGATATCGTTTTCACCGGCGCGGAGCCTGAGCCTATGCATATGCCGTCAATAAAGGACGAGGCGCTCGAGGGCGACAGCCCCGATGTCCTCATCATCGGCGGCGGCATATCCGGAAGCTCCGTTGCGCGTGAGCTTAGCCGCTATAAGCTTGATATACTGCTCATTGAGAAAGAGGCGGATCTGTCACTGGGCGCGTCCGGCAGGAATGACGGCGAGGTGCATCCCGGCGTCGACCTTTCAAAGGGCTCGCTCAAGCATAAGTACATACGCCGCGCAAACCACATGTACGAGGGCCTGTGCCGCGATCTTGACGTGCCGTTTAAGCGCCTTGGGCAGTATGCCTGCTTTACGCACAAATCATGGCTGCCCTTTGTCTGGCTCTATGCCATGAAGCGCAGATACATAGACGGCATTGAGGATACAAGCATTGAGATGGGCGATGCTGTACGCAAAAAGGAGCCTGCCATATCTCAGGACGTGGCCTTTGCGCTCTCAAGCCCCTCGTCCGGCACCGTCAGCCCCTATAATCTTGTCATCGCCTATGCCGAAAACGCCGTGCATAACGGCGCAAGAGTGTCGCTTAACACGGCGGTCACCGGTATGAAGATTGACGGCGGCAGGATAGTGGATGTTTATACAAATCGCGGAACACTGCATCCGCGCATGGTCATAAACTGTGCCGGTGTCTATGCCGACAAGATAGCCGAGATGGCCGGGGACAGGTTCTTTACCATTCACCCCCGCCGCGGAACAAACTCCATTCTTGATAAGAAGGCGGGAGCGCGTTTTAGCTCCATCGCGTCTGTCGTCGGAGCAAAAAGCCCCGGGAAAACCCATACCAAGGGCGGCGGAATACTGCATACCGCGCACGATAATCTGCTGGTCGGTCCTGACGCAGTCGAGACCTGGGAGCGGGAGAATACCGCAACTGACAGGGACAGCATCGAGCGGGTGTTTGCAAAACAGAAGATAACCATGCCAGAGCTGACCGAAAGAGATATCATAACCTACTTTACCGGCGTGCGCGCGCCTACATATGAAGAGGACTTTATAATAGAAACCGGACGCAGGACGGAAAATATCTTCCACGTTGCCGGTATTCAGTCACCGGGTCTGACGACAGCGCCTGCTATAGCCGAGGACGTTGCGAAGTATGTTGCAGATAAGCTCGGAGCTGCCGAGAACGAGAGCTTTGACCCCATTCGCCACGCGCCGCCGCACCTTGCCGCGATGAGCGACGATGAGCGCGCAGAGCTTATAAGACAAAATCCCGATTACGGAGTTATCGTGTGCCGCTGCGAGGAAGTCAGCCGTGGCGAGATACTCGACGCCCTTAACAGCCCCATATGCGTACCCACGGTGGACGGGGTTAAAAAGCGCGTAAGACCGGGAATGGGAAGATGCCAGGGCGGCTTCTGCTCACCTCTGGTTACTAATATAATCGCTGAATACCTTGGCGTACCTCTGACTGAGGTAAAAAAATCCTCGGCAGATTCGGCCATCGTGTTCGAGAGCAGAAAGGGAGGCCGCTGAAATGGACGAATACGGCGTTATTGTTATAGGCGGCGGCCCGGCGGGACTTGCCGCGGCGATATCCGCCAAGGAAAACGGTGCGCAGGTGCTCATTATCGAGCGCGAGGAGCGCACCGGCGGAATGCTCAAGCAGTGTATTCACGACGGCTTTGGGCTACAGCGCTTCGGAGAGAGGCTCGCAGGCCCCGAGTATGTCGAGCGGTTCATTGACAAAGTGCGAGAGCTTGATATCGACGTGCTGTGCCGCACCTTTGTGACAAGGCTTGAAAAGCATGACGAGCGCTTTTATGTAACGGTCGTCAATAACACGGGATTAAAGACGCTGACGGCAAAAAGCATCGTTCTTGCAACGGGCTGCCGCGAGCGCAGCGCAAAGCAGGTCTTTATTCACGGAACGCGTCCGGCGGGCGTGTTCACCGCCGGAACAGCGCAGCATTTTACAAACCGGCTCGGCGTCATGCCAACTAAAAAATGCGTCATCCTCGGTAGCGGCGATATCGGACTTATAATGGCTCGCCGCCTGACCCTTGAGGGGGCGCAGGTGCTCGGCGTATATGAGATAAATCCGACCCCATCGGGGCTTACAAGGAATATTCACCAGTGTCTCACAGACTATGATATTCCCCTGCACCTGAGCCATACAGTCACCCGCGTGTTCGGGAAATACCGCCTTGAAGCTGTTGAGGTCTGCGCGGTAGATGATAGCTTCAAGCCCATGCCCGAAACGGCTGAGCGTATCGAGTGCGACGCGCTGATCGTGTCCGTCGGACTTATCCCCGAAAACGAGCTTGCCGAGAGCATCGGCGTTGCGATAGACAGCCATACGAAAGGCCCCGTCTGCGACGGCCAGCTCATGACAAGCGTGCCGGGCGTGTTCTCCTGCGGCAACGCGCTCCATGTAAACGACCTTGTCGATTATGTCTCCGCATCCGGCGAGGAGGCCGGCAGGAACGCTGCGCTATATTGCACGCGCGAGCGGCATAGTGTTAATATAAATATAGGTAAGGAATTCATGTACCTTGTACCGCAGCAGCTTGACCTTAACGCTGATAACTCAAAGCTGAGCTTTTACTTCCGCTCTGCTGCGGTGCTGGGCAAAAGCACCCTGCGGCTGAAGGTAGACGGGGAAGAGGTATGGAGCAGAAAGTACCCGTTCCTGCGCCCGCCTGAGATGCAGCAGCTCTTGCTGGACATGACGAAATTCGGCATCGGAAGCGAGTCCGATGTCCGCTTTGAAATAGAGGTGGCGGAATGAAAGAATTCAGCTGCATTGGCTGCCCGAGGGGCTGCCTTCTCCACGTCGAGGAGGAAAACGGAGAATTTATCGTGACGGGAAATAGCTGCCCGCGCGGCAAGGAGTTTGCCATAAGCGAGATGACGGCGCCAAAGCGCACAATCTGCTCTGTGGTAAAGACTGTTTTTGAGGGCGTGCCCGTACTGCCGGTCAGAGTGTCGGAGGACATACCTAAGGAAAAGATATTTGACGTTATGAGGGAGATAAACTCCGTACTCCTCAGCGAGCGCATAGGACGCGGCGACGTCGTGATTGAGAATGTGCTCGGACTCGGCGTTGATGTCATATCTACAAGCGATTTATTAAAACAGAATATATATGCATTAACGGAGGAGAGAAGATGAGCAAACCATTGGTCCTGACCTACGATGTGGGTACGCAGAGCACAAGAGCTATTCTTGTTGACAAAGACGGCAGCATCGTCGACAAGGAGCAGGTGAAGTATGACGAGCCGTATTTCCGGCAGCGTCCGGGCTGGGCAGAGCAGAAGACCGATTTCTACTTTGAGCATATGTGCACAGCCTCCAAGGCGCTCATGGCGCGAAACGCCGACAAAGTGGAGGATATCATAGCCTGCGTAGCTACGGTCATCCGCGACACGCTTGTGTTCCTTGATGAGAACAACAAGCCCACGCGCGATATTATCCATTGGCTCGACGCCCGCAAGTGCCTTTACGACGATCCGTTCCCGCTCTGGAAAGAGGCGGCGTTTGAGCTTGTCGGAATGGGCAAGGGCTCAAAGATAGCTTACAGAACTTCCAAGGTCAACTGGGTGCGTCAGAAGCAGCCGGAGATCTGGGAAAAGACCAAAAAGATCGTATGTCTGCCCGCTTACTTAAACCTCCGCATGACCGGCCGTCTTGCCGATACGCCCGCCAACACCATAGCCCATATCCCCATGGACTATAAGAAAAAGCGCTGGATGAAGGAGAACGATCTGACCCGCTGCCTGTACGATGTGCCGCAGGAAAAGCTGTATGAGCTTATCCCCTCGGGCGAGGTTCTCGGATACATAACGAAGGAAGCAGCAGAGCTCACCGGAGCGCCGGAGGGGCTGCCCTTCATAGCCACAGGAGCGGATAAAGCCTGCGAGACGCTCGGCCTTTCCGTTGCAAGCCCTGAAAAGGCGTCAATATCCTTCGGAACAAGCTCCACTATCGAGATGTATACCGAGCATTATTTTGAGCCGCAGAACTTCCTGCCCTCATATCCCTCGGTCATAAACAAGGCGTGGAATCCAGAAATCCAGGTATTCCGCGGCTTCTGGATGCTGAGCTGGTTCATAAAGGAATTTGGTGATAAGGACAGGGAGGAGGCCGAGAGACTCGGCGTGTCTCCCGAGGAAATTCTCAACAAGAAAGCGGCGGAGGTTCCCGCCGGCTGTCAGGGACTAATGCTCCAGCCCTACTGGACGCCTGACGTGCTCAAGCCCGACTCCTACGGCGCCATAATCGGATTTTCCGACTACCATACCCGCTATCACATTTACCGCGCGATAATCGAGGGCATATGCCTCGAGCTATATATGTCGATGAAGAGCATGGAAAAGCGCGGCGGCATGAATATCAAGGAGATCTACGTCGGCGGCGGCGGCTCAAAGAGCGACCTTGCCTGCCACATCCTTGCCGATACTTTCGGACTGCCGGTAAAGCGCATCCACACCCACGAGGCATGCTCGATCGGTGCGGCAATGGTCGCCTTTGTTTCAAAGGGCGAGTTTGAAAGCTATGACGAGGCCATAAAGCACATGGTTCATATCAAGGACGTGTTTACACCCGACCCGAAGAACCATGATGTCTATATGAATATGTACAACAAGGTTTACCGCAAGATCTATAAGAACGTAAGACCCCTGTACGCAACAATGAATAACCTGAAAGAAAGGAACATGATCTAATGAGCCACAAGCCTTACAAAGGATTTGAACCCAAATGGGTCACCACCCCCGCACCGAAAGACAGCTACCGTTCCATCTTCCGCTGGGGAGATCCGGAGTTCTTCAAATTCCCCAAAGAATCTCTGTATAAGATGATGAAGGAGGTCTTTAAGCTCACAGACGATGACTTCAAAGAATACTCCGACGATATCGGATTTGACCCCGTTGACCTGTCCGACCACCCCGTGAAGCTTGCGCAGGAGCATCTTGACGCGCTCAAGGCCATAGTCGGAGAGGAGGGCTTCTCCGTTTCCGATTACGACCGCCTTGCAGTGGCTTATGGCTTTACCGCCTATGATATACTGCGTCTGCGCCATAAGATAATCGACTCCGTGCCCGACGTCGTTCTGTATCCGGACACCACCGAGCAGGTCGAAAAGATAGTCGCGTATTCAACCGAGCATAATATCCCTCTGTATGTCTACGGCGGCGGCAGTTCCGTCACCCGTGGCGTTGAGCCTGTAAAGGGCGGCATTTCTCTTGATATGCGCAAGAGATTCAATAAGGTTCTGTCCTTTAACGAGATAGACCAGACCATCACCGTTCAGGCCGGTATGTCAGGCCCCGATCTTGAAAAGACCCTCCAGAATGCCCCTGAACTCTTTGGTGCAAAGAGGCAGTATACCTGCGGCCACTTCCCCCAGAGCTTTGAGTATTCCTCCGTCGGCGGCTGGACCGTCACCCGTGGCGCAGGCCAGAACAGCACCTATTACGGCTGCATTGCCGATATCGTGCTCAGCCAGAAATACGCAACTCCCATCGGCTCCATCCAGACCAGCCACTACTCCAGAGAGGCATGCGGCCCGGATCTGAACCAGATCATGATGGGCTCCGAGGGCACCTTCGGCGTTCTGACCGAGGTCACTCTGAAGATCTTCCGCTGGATGCCTGAAAACCGCAAGCGCTTCTCCTACATTTTCAAAACATGGGACGACGCTATGAAGGCAGCCCGCGAGATGATGCAGCATGAGTGCGGCTACTCATCCGTTTTCCGTCTTTCCGATCAGGAAGAGACCAGCATGATGCTTAGACTGTATAATGTTGACGATACCCCGCTGTATCCTCTGCTTGACAAGCTTGGCTACAAGGATATGGAGCGCTGCCTCTTCCTCGGCTTCACCGACGGCGAGAAGGGCTACTCCAAAAACGTTGCAAAGAATATTGCAAAGATCGCGCGTCAGCACGGCGGCCTGCCGCTCACCGGCTATGTAACCAGAAGCTGGGAGAAGGGACGCTTCAACGACCCGTATCTGCGCGATACTCTCATGGACTTCGGCATCACGACCGACACCCTTGAGTGCACTGTCAACTGGTCGAACATGGAGCAGGTGCATCTGGACGTACGCAAGGTCTGCCACGCTCTGCCCAATACCGTTGTTACCACCCATATGAGCCACTGCTATCCGCAGGGCGCGAACCTGTACTTCATATTCCTGACCAAGATGCAGGATGAGAAGGCGTTCAAGGCGTATCACACCACCATTCTTGATGCTATCCAGCGATCCGGCGCGTCTATAAGCCACCATCACGGCATCGGCAAGATGTTTGCGCCGTGGCTTGAGGGCTATATCGGCGAGAAGGAGTACGGCGTATTCAAGGTACTCAAGAACTACTTCGACCCCAACTACAACATGAACCCCGGCGGAACGATCGGCCTTGACCTCCTGCCCGAGGAAAAGAAATTCGACCGCCAGTATACCGATTACGAAGCCCAGCCCAAATTTGATTAAGAGAATAACCCAAATAAGCTCCGCCGCATATTTTGGCGGAGCTTGTTTTTGCGTTTGTGTGCATCCGAAAAAGTGGTGTTATTTCTTTAACTAAGCAAAATGCACAAAAATTGATAATTTATATTGCAATTTAACGGAATATGTTGTTAAATATTAATGTTGCTGTTTAGTAAAAAGCATTTAATGAGGAAAACTGATGGAGTGGTATATGTATGCGCTCTCCGCTGTTGGGGGAGCGGCATTCGGTTTTGCTGTGGCATATGTAAACATGCTCATAAGCAAGGCAAATTTGAATAAGGATAATTTTGCCGCAATAATGGGAGCAAATGTCCTGAGACTGCTTGTTGACGCCGCAGCCCTTGCCGCGGCTTACTTTGTGTGCAAGGCGCTGAGCTTTCCGATGATCGTGCCGCTTATCGCGGTGGCTCTGGGACTGTCGGTCGGCGGAATGTTTTTCCTGAAAAAAATTGCAAAACAAATTCAGTCGCAGAGCGACGATACTGCGAATGGGGGTGAATAATATTGGCAGAATTTTTTAATAATTTTCTGAAGCCAACTCCTACTATATATTCAATGTGGGTGATAATGGCGGTCATACTTCTGTTTAGCATACTTGCCACGCGGAATATGAAGGCCGTTCCCGGACCTTTGCAGAATATCGCAGAGATGGCGGTGTCGTCGCTGCTCGGCTTTTTCAGCGGAGTCCTCGGTGAGAAAAAGGCGAGGCACTATTTCCCGATGCTGGCGACGTTCTTTATACTTATAATTGTAAGTAACTACTGCGGACTGATCCCCGGCGCGGGCGAGCTGTTCACGGTGCCGACCTCGGTTCTGGCCGTCACGGCCGCGCTGTCTACGATATCCTTTGTGGCGATCCAGTCGTCGGGCATCAAAAAGCACGGTGTGGGAAAATACCTGCTGACGTTCTTTAAGCCCGTAGCAGTCTTGTTCCCGATCATGCTTCTCGAGCAGTTTATTCGCCCGATATCCATGGCGCTTCGACTTTACGGCAATATCTACGGCGAGGAGCTTGCGGCGGAGACACTGTTTGAGCTGTTCCCGCTGGGCGTTCCGATAGTTATGCATGTGCTGAGCCTGCTGTTCTGCTTCATTCAGGCGATGGTGTTCACGATGCTGCTTGCCGTTTTCATAAATGAAGCTACAGAAGACGAAGAATAATTAAATGTACACAATTTAGGAGGAAATAAAAATGACAATAGCACAGGGACTTATTGCAATAGGCGTCGCGCTGGCCATCGGCCTCAGCACCATCGGCGTCGGCATCGGTCAGGGTCTTGCCGCGGCAAAGGCACTTGAGGGTATGGCAAGGCAGCCCGAGATGAAAGGCCAGCTCCAGTCTGTTATGATACTTGCCATGGGCTTTATGGAAGCGCTGGCGATCTACGGACTTGTTATCGCGTTTATGCTTATCGCAAAGATTTAAAAAAGCCTGAACTACTTTTGAGAGGAGAGAATCTGATTGATTTTAGACTTGGCTGGACTTCAGATCAGCGTACCTGAGTTCATATGGACGATCATCAGCTTCTTCCTGTTTATGTTCCTGCTCAATAAATTCCTTTTCAAACCCGTAATGTCCTTCATGGATGAGCGCAAGGCGCGGATAGACGCCGGCCTTGAGGAAGGCAAAAAAGCCAACGCAGCTCTGAAGGAAAATGAGGCGAGATTAGCTAAGGAGCTTGCGGAAAAAGGCGGCGAGGCGCGCAATGTTATCAGCGAGGCCAGAAGCGAGGCGGAAAAAGCAAAGAGCGAGACTCTCGGCACCGCCCATGCAGAGGCCGAAAAGCTGCATAAGAATGTTCGCGAGCGCGTTAAGGTCGAGGAGGATGCGGCCGTCAAAGAGCTTGACGGAAGCATGCCGGAGCTTGTAGCCATACTTTCCGGGAGGCTTCTTGGCAGCGATGTCTCCGGTGAGGCGGCTCTGATAGAGGGCTGCGTGAACAAGACAAAGGAATAATTCCCCGAGGGAGAGACAGGATCTACAGGAAAGGAGGGATGGTTCTCAGGTGGATATCGTATGGAAAATAGTTAACTTTATCATACTGTTTGGCGCACTTTACCTGATCTGCCGGAAAATGAATCTTTTTGATAAAATGTTCGGCAGCCGCAGGCGGGGCATAAGCGAGGATATACAGAGCTCCGAAAATGCGGTCAAGCAGGCGCAAGAGCTTGGCGCTGATATTGAGAAGGCGAATGAACTCAATGAAAAGCGCAAAGAAGAGCTGATGCAGGGCGCCGCGAAGCAAGCGGAAGTGAGCCGCGCGGCAATAGCCGCCTCCGGCGAGGAGGAAGCAAAAGCTATCATCCAAAACGCCGAAAAGAGCGAAGAGCAGCTTATGGAGGAGATGCGCAGCCGTGTTTCCGCCGACGCTGTGCGGCAGGTCGCCGCAATAACGGGGCAGGTGCTCCGCAACGGCAGCTTTGAAAGCTCCAAACAGGCGCTCAATGATAGATTTATAGAACAAATAAAAGAATTGGTGTCGGCAATGCCGAGTGACATTTTGAATATGAATGAACTGAAGAAACTTGACATTTCAATAAAGAGCGCAGAACCTCTCAGCGAGGAGGAGATGAACAGGCTCACGCAGATAATCTGCGAGACCTTCATATCCTGCCGCAACGAGGTCGACTCCGAGCTTATCGGCGGCGTGCGTATGCAGGTCGGTGATACGGTCTATGACGGTACGCTTGCGCACACTCTTGACAGACTCAGCATGGATGTTGAGAACAACACCCGCCAGAGCGATAAGGAGATGCAGTCCATCGCCGAGGGCATCAAGCAGCAGCTTGAAAAGGTGAGCGGCGATATCGACGTATTCCAGACGGGCGAAGTCATCACTCTCGGCGACGGTATATGCCGCGTATCCGGCCTTGCTGACGTTATGGCGGGCGAGATGCTTGAGTTCGAGGGCGGGCTCAAGGGTATGGTTCAGGACCTTGAAAAGGATAATGTCGGCGTCGTACTGCTCGGACCGTACAGCCACATTCAGGAGGGCGACAGTGTCCGCCGCACGGGACGTATAATCGAAGTTCCGGTTGGCGAGAGCATGATAGGCCGCGTTGTGGACGCTATGGGTAACCCGATCGACGGCAAAGGCCCCATCAAAAACGAGGGCTTCAGACCCGTTGAGAGTCCGGCACCCAGCGTGCTGTCCCGAAAGCCGGTATCCGTTCCCATGCAGACCGGCCTGAAGGCTATCGACGCGCTCGTTCCTATCGGACGCGGCCAGCGTGAGCTTATCATCGGCGACCGTCAGACCGGCAAGACCGCCATTGCACTGGATGCAATAATAAATCAGAAGGACACCGGCGTTATCTGCATCTATGTTGCCATAGGCCAGAAGGAATCCACGATAGCAGGCGTGGTGGATAAGCTTCGCAGCTTCGGAGCGATGGACTATACCATCGTCGTGGCAGCTCCCGCGTCCTCACCGGCGCCTATGCTCTATATCGCGCCCTATGCAGGCGCTGCCATGGGCGAATACTTCATGTATAAGGGCAGAGACGTGCTGATAATATACGACGACCTGAGCAAACAGGCCGCCGCTTACCGTGAACTCAGTCTGCTGCTTCAGAGACCGCCCGGACGCGAAGCATATCCCGGCGACGTATTCTACCTGCACTCCAGACTTTTGGAGCGCGCAGCGCGCCTCAGCGATGAGGCCGGCGGCGGCAGCATGACCGCCCTGCCTATCATCGAGACGCAGGCCGGCGATATATCCGCATACATCCCCACAAATGTTATTTCCATCACCGACGGTCAGATATTCCTTGAAAGCGACCTGTTCCACTCCGGCGTTCGTCCTGCTATAAACGTGGGTCTGAGTGTATCCCGAGTTGGCGGCGCGGCTCAGATAGGAGCGATGAAGCAGGTGGCGGGACGTCTGCGCGTTGACCTTGCGCAGTACCGCGAGCTTGCATCGTTTGCCCAGTTCGGCTCTGACCTTGATAAATCAACACGCGATACGCTTCATCGCGGTGTACGCATGACGGAGATCCTCAAGCAGGGTCAGTATGCGCCCATGAACGCCGCCGACCAGGTCATTGAGATCTTCGCAGCGTCCGAGGGCTATACCGACGACCTTGAGCTGGAGGATATCACGCGCTTCGGAGCGGAGCTTGTGGATTATGTAAACCGCACCTATCCTGAGCTGAGAGGTGAGATACTCAGCGGCAAAAAGTTGAGCGCGGAGCAGCAGGCAAAGCTCAGAGAATGCATTGAAAGCTTTAAGAAAACATTCGGTTAATAATGCTCGCAAAGGGAAGGAGGGGCTCAAATGGCTAATATGCGTGCGATAAGAACGCGCATCAAAAGCGTCAAGAGTACAGAGCAGATAACCAAGGCCATGAAAATGGTCGCAGTATCCAAGCTTCGCAGAACTCAAAAAAGCATGCAGGCAATGCGCCCCTTCGCGGAAAAAAGCCGTGAGGTCATGGACACGCTGCTTGGCGGCTCGAGTGGCCTTGAGAACAGATTTATCACGCCTCATAAGCAGGTGAAAAAAATCTGCTATGTTCTTTTCGTGGGCAACCGCGGTCTGTGCGGGGCGTATAACAGCGCCGTTTTGCACTATGCAAACGAGCTTATCGGCGCATCAGACGTGGAATACGGGCTTGTGGTGTGCGGACGCTGGGGCAAGGACGTCATCGCGCATAGTCGTCTGAATGTCATAAGGACTTTTGCCGAAATCAGCGACACGCCGAGCGCTGCCGAAGCGCTGGAGATATCCGATTATCTCAAGTCGCTGTTCCTCAGCGGCGAGTATGACGAGGTGCATCTGGTGTACCAGCGCTATATAAGCGCGCTGCGCCAGGATCCGAGCCATATGCAGCTTCTGCCAGCGGTGCCGGAGTCTGATAAAAGTGAAGCCGGCAAGGTGTTCATATTCGAGCCGGATGCTGCCAGCGTTTTGGAGAGCGTCATGCAGCTATATCTGAATAATACTGTCATGAGCGTGCTGCTGGACGCTAAATGCGGCGAGCACTCATCTCGAATGACGGCTATGACTTCTGCGTCCGACAGTACCAAGAAGCTTATCAGCGAGCTTGACCTCAAGCTCAACCGTGCCCGTCAGGCGGCCATCACGACGGAGATATCCGAGATCGTGGGCGGTGCCTCGGCACTTAAAAAGAAAAAAGTGTAAGTTGAGGGCAAAAGCCCTATCGAAATTAAAACCCCTATGCTTAGGAGGTAATTAAATGGAAAACGGCATCGTCAGAAGGGTCATAGGCCCTGTTGTTGACGTACAATTTCCTTCCGGTAAGATGCCGGAGATATATAATGCAATAGAGATACAGCTTGAAGACCGCAAGGTAGTCATGGAAGCTGTGCAGCATATAGGCGATAACAGCGTCCGCTGCATATCGCTGTTCTCCACCGACGGCCTGTCAAGGGGCTGCACCGCTGTTGATACCGGCGCTCCCGTTAAAATGCCTGTCGGCGATGCGACGCTCGGACGCATGTTCAATGTTATTGGCGAGCCTATCGACGAGAAAGGGCCTGTCAATGCACAGGAGTATATGCCCATTCACCGCGAGGCTCCCGCCTTCACCGATATCGCGCCCTCGACGGAGATACTTGAGACTGGTATAAAGGTCGTTGACCTGCTTGCGCCCTACTCCAAGGGCGGCAAGATCGGCCTGTTCGGCGGCGCGGGCGTCGGCAAGACCGTGCTTATTATGGAGCTTATCCGCAACGTCGCCTATGAGCACGGCGGCTACTCCGTCTTTGCCGGTGTTGGTGAGCGCAGCCGCGAGGGTAACGACCTGTGGCATGAAATGACGGAGTCCGGCGTTATCAATAAGACCGCGCTGGTCTTTGGCCAGATGAATGAGCCGCCCGGAGCGCGTCTGCGCGTGCCTCTGTCAGGCCTTACGATCGCAGAGAACTTCCGCGATGAATCCGGTCAGGACGTCCTTCTGTTCATAGACAATATTTTCAGATTCACTCAGGCCGGTTCCGAGGTCTCGGCGCTGCTGGGCCGTATGCCTTCAGCTGTTGGATATCAGCCCACTTTGGCAACCGAAATGGGCTCGCTTCAGGAGCGAATCACATCGACCAGAAATGGCTCTGTAACCTCCGTTCAGGCGATCTACGTCCCCGCCGACGACCTTACAGACCCCGCCCCCGCAACGGCGTTTGCCCACCTTGACGCTACCACCGTTCTGTCAAGAAGCATATCGGAGCTTGGAATTTACCCGGCCGTGGATCCTCTGGAATCCACATCGAGGATCCTTGACCCGAATGTGCTGGGCAAAGAGCATTACGATACGGCGAGAGCGGTTCAGGCCGTTTTGCAGAAGTACAAGGAATTGCAGGACATCATAGCGGTTCTGGGTATGGACGAGCTGAGCGTTGAGGATAAGGCGACGGTAAACCGCGCAAGAAGGATCCAGCGCTTCTTATCCCAACCTTTCCATGTCGCGGAGAACTTCACCGGAACCAAGGGCGCATATGTCAAAATGGAGGATACCATACGCGGCTTCCAGGCCATTCTCGGCGGCGACTGCGACGATCTGCCCGAGCAGGCGTTCCTGATGTGCGGCACCATTGACGATGTGCTTGCAAAGCGTAAGGATCTGTAAGTATGGCGGATAAGATTCATTTTCAGATAGCTACGGCCGACGGGAGCATATGCGATGAGATGATAAGCTATGCGCTTGTACCGATGACTAACGGCGACGCGGGCATCATGGCCGGTCATGCGCCTATGCTTGCCGCGCTCAGAGAGGGCGTTGTAAAGTACATTACCGACGGCGAGGAGCATTTTGCGGCCTTGAGCGGAGGAGTTCTGAGCGTTGCCTACAATGAGCTTATCATCCTTGCCCGCACTGCCGAAAAGGCGGAGGATATAGATATCGCCCGCGCTCAGGCGTCTGAGGGCAGGGCGAGGGCGCGTATCGAGCATAAGGCGTCAGAGCTTGACATTAAGCGCGCCGAGCTGAGCCTTTACAGAGCCCTTGCGAGAGAAAAAGCATACTCAATGCTGCACAAATGACTTGAAAGTCAGAGGATATGTCAAGAGACATCTCCAAAACGAAAAATATCATAGCATAAAAATGGCTTGCCGTCTGCGAAAAACAGACGGC
>OLNX01001186.1_pt1 | contig 23010 bp, 20 predicted proteins | sample 1672611 | NCBI WGS metagenome assembly OLNX01 (sample SAMEA3136705, study PRJEB25190) | human gut metagenome | reverse complement strand
AAAGCCTCGAAACTCGCTGTTTTCCTCGTCGGAAATGAATTCCGACTGCGGATTCTATTTGGGAAACGGATTTGTTTCCCAAGCCCTTCCGCTGTCTCAAAACTACTTTGTCTACAGTCTGAAGCGTACTTCTTTACGAGGTACGCTTATTTTTTGTCCAAAAGCTGTAGGACGGCAAGAAGGATTAAAATGCCGCCGGACAGGAGCGACCAGAGGCTTTCCTTCGGGGCAGGGGAGAGGATGAGCCTTGCGCCGCATTTTTCGCCCAACGCGAGGAAAAATGTCTGAAAGAGGGCAGAAAAGAGGGGCAGGAGCGTTACATTTATCCCTCCTGCGGCAGCACTCAGCCCGATGGCAAAGGAATCCACAGAAAGCAGAAGCCCAAGGAGGAGGGCTTCCCGCGGCTCGATGAGGGAGGAGGCGTTTTTATCACAGAGGGAGGGGGAATGCAGGGGCGAAGTCTCCTTCCGCTTTCCTTGCCCCATGCCTTGCAGACAAAGCCACACACCGAAGAAAAGAAGGAGCATGGGAGAAAACCGCTCCGCCAGATGCGCGGGGAAGACTGCTGCAAGCCGCCGCCCTGCAAAAAGAAACAGCTCCATCATGAGAAAGGCTTCTATCGTGAGCAGAAGAAGGGCGGACGGGCGAAAGCGGATGCTGCGCAGACCATAGGAAAGACCGATGCCCAGCGCATCCAGACTGAGGGAAAACGCCAGCAAGAGAGAAAAAAGCATGGATAACACCTCCTGCTAACCATCCTATGCGGATGGTCTTTTTTTGCGCTTGTCCGCATAGACTGGGAAAAAAGACAAGCAGAAAAACAAAAGACGGAGCGTGAGGATATGGAATGGTGGAGCATGACAGCGACAGAGGTGCTGAAAAAATTGCGGACGGAGGAACGGACGGGATTAAGCGAAAACGAGGCAAAAAAGCGACTGGAAACGGACGGAAGGAACAGAACGGAACAGGGAGAGGGCAAAAAGGGCTTCTGGCGGCGGTTTCTGGCGCAGTTTAATGATTTTATGATACTGCTGCTGATTGGAGCGGCGGTGGCTTCGGTTGCAATTTCCTATTGGAATGGTGAGAAGGATTTTCTGGATGCGGCAATCATTCTGGCGATTGTGGCACTGAATGCGTTTCTGGGCGTTTTGCAGGAGAGCAGAGCGGAAAAGGCATTGGAGGCATTGAAGGCACTTTCTGCGCCAAGGGCAAGCGTACTGCGAAACGGCGAGGAGAAGGAAATTCCGGCGGAGGAGGTAGTGCAGGGGGATATTCTTTTGCTTGCGGCAGGAGATTATATTTGCGCGGATGGGCGGATTCTGGAAAACCAAGGGCTGAAAACGGAGGAAAGCGCGATTACGGGGGAAGCACTTGCGATTGAAAAGGAGGAAGGCGTTCTGGCGGAGAAAACACTGCCGGGTGACCGCAAAAACATGGTGCTTGCAGGAAGCTACGTTCTGGCAGGGAGAGGTACGGTTGCGGTGACGGCAACGGGCATGGCGACCGAAATTGGACAGATTGCAGCCCTTTTGGCGGAGCAGGAGGAGCGCGAAACGCCCTTGCAGAAAAAGCTGGGAGAGACAGGAAAGCTGCTTGGCATGGGGGCGTTGATTATCTGCGGTATTATCTTCGGGATGGGGCTTTTGCGAAGGCAGCCGCCGTTTCCGATGTTTATGACCTCTGTGAGCCTTGCGGTGGCGGCAATTCCCGAAGGACTGCCTGCGATTGTGACGATTGTGCTTGCGATTGGGATGCAGCGGATGGCAAGGAAAAATACGATTATCCGCAGACTGCCGGCGGTGGAAACCTTGGGGAGTGCAGAGGTCATCTGCTCGGATAAGACGGGGACGCTGACGCAAAACCGCATGAAGGTGACACGGCTTGCGGCAATCGGGAAGGGCTTGGAGCAGGACGAGGAAAAGCGAAGATTCATTCTGACGCTGTTTACGCTTTGCAATGATGTGAAGCGGCAGGGGACAAAAATCATTGGGGAGCCGACGGAAAAGGCACTTGCGGAGGCGGCAGAGGAAGGCGGGGTATCGCTCAAGGGGCTTTGGGAGGAAATGCCCAGAATCGGCGGGGTGCCGTTTTCCTCGGAGCGAAAGCTGATGACAACGGTGCATCCCAGTGGGGGGAAATGGATTTCTGTGACGAAGGGGGCACCCGATATTCTTTTTGAGAAATGCGCATACTGCCTGGACGGCGGCAGACAGGCTGTATTTGACGGCAGAAGAAAAAGCGAGGCAAGGCTGAAAAACGGCGAGATGGCGGCAAATGCCCTGCGCGTGGTGGCGGTGGCGTTTCGGGAATGGGACGAGGAGCCGCTCTTTTTTACGGCGGAGGAGCTGGAAAGGGATCTGGTATTTGCAGGGATGGCAGGGATGATGGACCCGCCGAGACCGGAGGCGCAGGCGGCAGTGGAGATTTGTCAAAGGGCAGGGATTCGTCCTGTGATGATTACGGGAGATCATGCGCTGACAGCACAGGCGATTGCCGCAGAGCTTGGGATTTACCGTGCAGGGGATACCGTGCTGACGGGGCAGGAGCTGGAACAGATGTCAGATGAGGCGCTGGAGCGGGCGGCGGAGGATTGTACGGTTTTTGCGCGCGTTTCGCCGGCACATAAGGTGCGGATTGTGAAGGCGTTTCAGAAGGAGGGGCGCGTGGTTGCCATGACGGGGGACGGCGTGAATGATGCGCCTGCGCTTAAGGCGGCGGATATCGGCTGTGCGATGGGGAAAAACGGCACAGAGGTTGCCAAGGGTGCGGCAGATATGATTCTGATGGATGATAACTTTGCGACAATCGTGGAGGCGGTGCGCGAGGGACGCGGCATTTATGAAAACATCCGCAAGGCGGTGCATTTTCTGCTTTCGAGCAACATTGGCGAGATTATGACGATTTTCGTGGCGATGTGCTTTGGCTGGGCAACGCCGCTTTTGCCGATTCAGCTGTTATGGGTGAACCTTGTGACGGATTCTCTGCCTGCGATTGCACTGGGGGTTGACCCTGCGGACGCGGACAGCATGGAGCAGCCGCCGCGGAGGGGAAATTCCCTCTTTTCGGACGGCATGGTGAGCAGGATTGCCTTAGAGGGGGCGATGATTGGGATGCTGGCACTGCTTGCCTTTGGGATCGGGCATATTTATTTTGACGAGGAAAGGGCATATATTACAGGGCGGACGATGGCGTTTGCGGTGCTTTCGCTTTCACAGCTGATACACGCCTTTAATATGCGGTCGGAGCATTCGCTGTTTCGGATTTCGCCCTTGGGGAACCCGATGCTGCTGCTGGCGTTTTTTATCGGGTGTCTGATGCAGATTGGGGTGATTATGGTGCTGCCGCTGGCGGAGATTTTCAAGGTATGTCCGCTGAATGGGACGGAATGGCTGATTGTAGGGGCGCTTGCACTTACGCCTTTGCCTGTGGTGGAACTGGAAAAGCTGTGCGACAGGCGGCGGAGAAAAAATTGAAAAAATTGTTATCATTTTTACTTATCGCGCTTGCGTTGGCTCTTTGAATTCTGTATAATAGAAGAAACCAAAGAAAAGGGAGGTTCTCCTCATGAAAGTTGATGTTTCGTTAGATTTATATCGTATTTTTTGTGCAGTTGTCCGCACGGGCAATATGTCTGCTGCGGCAAGAGAGCTCTTTATTTCACAGCCTGCGGTAAGCATGTCCATTCGTCAGCTGGAGGACCGCATGGGCAGTCCGCTTCTGGTGCGTACGGCGAAGGGGGTTTATCCCACCGCGGAGGGCAAGCTGTTATATACCTATCTGGAGCAGGCGTTGGGACTGATTCAGGCGGCGGAGGAAAAATATTATCAGATGGTACACATGGAGATGGGGGAGCTCAAGATTGGCGCGAGTGATACGGTCATTGCCAATTTCCTGCTGCCTTATCTGGAAAAGTATCATAAGCTGTATCCCGATATCAATATTAAGGTGACGAATAAGACAACCTACGAATCGCTCAGGCTGCTGAGAAACGGCAGTGTGGATGTCTGCTTTATCAATTTGCCGATTGCGGAGGATGAGGATTTAGAGGTAACGCCCTGCATTGAAATTCATGATGTTCTGGTGGGGGGCGAGCGGTATCGGATGCTTGCGGAGATGGGCATGGAGTTGAAGGATTTGCCGAAATATCCCCTGCTTTTATTGGAGGATTTGAGCAATTCGCGCCGCTATATTGACCGCTATGCAGAGGAAAACGGCGTAGTGCTGAACCCGATTCTGGAGCTGGGGAGCAGTGATTTACTGGTAAGCTTTGCGGAAATCAACCTTGGACTGACGTATGTGATCGAGGAGTTTACGCAGAGGGAGCTGCAGAACAAGCACCTGTTTGAGATTCCCGTGGAACCGCCCGTACCGAAGCGGAGCATTGGGATGGTGCGGCTGAAAAATGTGGCAATGCCGCATGCGTTAAAGGGATTTATCGACCTGATTGAGTTTCCGAAGGAAAAGAATTAAATGAAATTAAATCGAAATCGGGATTTCGGTGTGTTATTGATGAAAAAATTATCAATAGCAGTGTTGACAAAGTAAAAATAATGCGTTAATATATGAACAGATATTCATATAAGAAAAGGAGCGAGCCATGAAGGAGACACCGATGCAGGAAGAATTTGATATGGAAAAGGAACTGCAGCAGGAGTTTATTCAGGAGCTGGCAGAATTTTTCAAGATTTTCGGGGATGCGACCCGTATCCGCATTTTGCAGACCCTGCTGGAGGGGGAGCGAAATGTGGGGGATTTGGCAGACGTACTGGAAATGAGCCAATCCGCTGTGTCGCATCAGCTGCGCGTACTGCGGCAGAATGATCTTGTAAAATACCGCAAGGAGGGCAAAACCGTGTTCTATTCTCTGGACGATGAGCATATTCGGATGGTTCTGGAGCAGGGCATGACGCATCTGCGGCATAAGCGTGGATATCACGAATAAAAAAGGAATAGGCTGTAATGATATAGGTGTAAGGATATCTGAAAATTACAGCCTAAATTTTCAAATGTTATATGAACAGTTATTCAAACGAACAAATGAAAAAGCAAACAGCGAAAAAAGAGGTGTGACTATGGCTGAAATGAAGGTAGCATTAAAAGGGTTGACCTGCGCGAACTGTGCGGGAAAGATTGAGGATACGCTTTCTAAGCTTTCTGAAACGCAGGAGGTTTCCATCAATCTGCTGCGGCAGGAAATGACAGTAAAGCTTGCGCCAAATGCTTCGGCAGAGGAAATGCAGGAAACGGTGGAACGGGTGGTGCATAAATTTGAGCCGGAGGTAGAGGTTGCCTTTTTGCAGGGGCAGAAGGCAGAGCATCATCATGCGCATCATGAGCATTGCGGCTGCGGCTGTGAGGAGGATGACGATGATGACGATTGCTGTGCCTGTGGCTGTGGCTGTGGACATGACCATGCGCATGGGGATGAGAATGTGTTCGGCAGAAAATTTTTTCTGCGCTTTGGCATAGGTCTGGCTGTTTTCCTTGCGGCTGTTTTCCTGCATGAGGGAACGATCCGCACGATTCTTTATATCTGCGCATATTTGATTTTCGGGTATGATGTTCTGCTGCGTGCGGTGAAGCATATCGGACAGGGGAAGGTTTTCGATGAAAACTTCCTGATGTCTTTCTCTACGATTGGCGCGCTTTACCTTGGGGAAATGGCAGAGGCTGTTTTCGTTATGCTGTTCTATCAGGTGGGCGAGGCATTCCAGGAATATGCGGTGGCACGTTCCAGAAAATCCATCACGGCACTGCTGGATATCCGTCCCGATTTTGCACATTTAATCGTGGATGGCGAGGAAAGGAAGGTAGACCCTTCTCTGGTGCAGGTGGGGGATATGATTCTGGTAAAGGCAGGGGAAAGAATCCCTCTGGACGGGGTAATCACGGAAGGACATGCGATGCTGGATACTGCGGCACTGACAGGCGAATCCCTGCCTCGTTCTGTAGGCGCAGGAGATCAGGTGCTCAGCGGCTGCATCAATATGGACGGCAGTCTGAAGGTTCGCGTAGAAAAGGGCTTTGGCGAATCTACGGTGATGAAGATTCTGGAAATGGTGGAAAACGCATCTGCAAAGAAATCCAAGACGGAGAAATTCATCACACGCTTTGCAAGAGTTTATACACCCATTGTGGTTCTGCTGGCGGTTCTAGTTGCGGTTCTGCCGCCGTTGGCAGGGCTTGGGAAATTCTCCCTGTGGTTCGGCAGAGCGTTGGTATTCTTAGTTGTTTCCTGTCCCTGTGCATTGGTATTGTCTGTGCCGCTGACGTATTTTGCGGGGATTGGCGCGGCATCCAAGTGCGGGATTCTGGTAAAGGGCGGCGGCGATCTGGATACGCTGAGCCGACTGAAAACGGTTGTTTTTGATAAAACAGGGACGCTGACAAAGGGCAGATTCTCTGTAACGGAGGTGAAGGGCGATGTGCTGAAGCCGGCGGCAATCGGGGAAGCAATGAGCAATCACCCCATTGCACAGGCAATCGTACAGGCATACAAAGGCGAGCTTCCTGCGGCACAGAGCTATCAGGAGCTGGGCGGCTACGGGATTTCCTACGAGCTGGACGGCGAAACGGTTCTCTTGGGGAACAGCCGTCTGATGGAGCATGAAAAAATTGCGTATGAAAAGGCAAACGGCATCGGTACGGTGGTTTATGTTGCAAAGGGCGGCAAATTCTTAGGGTACATTCTGGTTGCGGATACGCTGAAGGAAAACATTGCCGATTCCCTTGCGGCGTTGCGCAAGCAGGGGATTCGGAAGATGGTAATGCTGACGGGCGACAGAAGGGAAACAGCGGCGGCTGTGGCAGAGGAGCTGCAGCTGGATGAATTCCACAGCGAGCTGCTGCCCGAAAACAAAGTGGAATGGATGGAAAAGCAGAAGGGCGCAGAAGGCGACAAGACGGCGTTTGTGGGGGATGGCATCAACGATGCACCCGTACTGGCGGCGGCTGATCTGGGGATTGCCATGGGGGCGATTGGCTCCGATGCGGCAATCGAGGCGGCGGATGTTGTGCTGATGGATGATGATATCGGCAAGCTGGCAGTCGGCATGAAGGTTGCAAGAAGCACAAGAAGAATTGTAAACCAGAACGTGACCTTTGCACTGGGCTTTAAGATTCTGGTGCTGCTGCTTTCCATTCCCGGCATTGCGACGATGTGGATGGCGGTATTTGCGGATGTCGGTGTTTGCGTACTGGCAATTCTGAATGCAATGCGGAAGAAGGCTTAAGCCGAGAGGGTTCGACAGAAAAAAACAGGGTATCCACGGATACCCTGTTTTTTTATTGCTCTTTCGGAATGATTTTTTTTACGTTTTTCTCGAATTTTGCTCTGGGCAGCATGGCCATGTGTCCGCAGCCGCAGCATTTGATGCGAAAATCAATGCCGGTTCTGAGGATTTCCCACTGGGCAGAGCCGCAGGGGTGGCTTTTTTTCATCTGCACAATATCTCCGACAGAAAAATCCATACGTTACGCCTCCTTCATCAAATGGACAACCTGCTGGGGGAAGGGGATTTCAATGCCCTCTGCATCAAAGCGGTTTTTGATGCGGCGGCGCAGCTCCGCTTCCACAGCGTAATTCATTTTTACCTTGCATTTTGCTACAATTTTAATGGTAACGGCGGAATCATCCAGACCGATGACACCTGCAACGGTGGGGTTTTCCAGCACAGCCTCCATATCTGCGGTTTTCTGCATCTCATCCTGCAGAACGGCAATGGCGCGGTCGATGCTTTCGCCATAGGCAATGCCGACGGTGACAACGGCGTTGATAAATTCGCGGCAGTTATTGGTGACCGTACCGATAGAGCCATTCGGGATGATATGCACAGCGCCGCCGAAATCGCGCAGCTTTGTGGAACGCAGGGTGACGCTTTCGACCGTACCTGTAATGCCCTGAATGGTGACGATATCCCCGACGGCGTAATGGTCCTCAAAGAGGATGAAGAAGCCCTCCATCATATCTCCTGCGATGCTCTGCGCGCCCAGACCGATGGCAACCGAGCCTGCGGAGGCAATGACAACGAGGGATTCTGAGGAAACACCCAGCTGCTTTAAAATAGACATCAGCCCGATGAAATAAATCACATATTTCAGGATGCTGCCTGTGACGGTGCTGAGGGTTTTTGCTTTTCTTTCGGACATGGAAAGCTTTTCGCGCTGTACCTGTGTCCGCAGGAATTTATTGACCAGCTTACTGGAAATGCGAATCATGAGCCAGCAAAGAAAGAGCGTGAACAGAATTTCCAGAAGCTTGATGCCCAGATTGACGGCACCGTTGATGGCTGTGGATTTGGCAAGGAAGCCAAGCCCTAAATCCTTCGCAAGCTCCGTGCTGTTTAAATCAGAGGAAAGAGATGAGGTCAGATCATTGATAACATCCATGCTTCTTACCTCCTTGCCTGTTGATATTCTGCCGCCGCCTTCAAGAAGGCAGAGAACAGCAGCCCCATTTCCTCTGTTTTCATTGCCTCGGGATGCCACTGCACGCCGACGGCGAAGCGGTTATCCTTATGCTCAATGGCTTCAATCAGACCATCCGCACTGCGGGCAGAGACAATAAAGCCCTCCCCAAGCGTGGAGCAGGACTGATGATGCAGGGAATTGACAACGGTGCGTTTATTTTCCCAGAGGTCGGTTAAAAGGGTGTTGTCCTCGACAAAAATGCTGTGTGTGCCATAGGAACGGGGTGCCTGCTGGATATGCTTGAGGGTTGTGCCTGCCTGTACGCCGATATCTTGATAGATGCCGCCGCCCTTGACGATATTCATGACCTGCATGCCGCGGCAGATGCCGAGCATGGGCAAATCCTTTTCCAGTGCAGCCTCGCAGATGCGCATTTCACAGGCATCACGGAGGGGGTTAATCTCGCCGCTCTGGCAAAGGGGCTCTTCTCCGAACAGGAGCGGATCGATATCACCACCGCCGGTCAGCAGAAGTCCGTCCAGAAAGGGGGGCAATGCCTGATGGGGCAGGAGCACGATGGGACAGCCGCCTGCCTTTTCGATGGCAAGGACATAATCCTCGCTGAGGGTATATTCCTTTTTTTCGTAAGAATAATTCGGCGCAATGCCGATAATCGGTTTTGTGTTCATTGGTTACACCTCTTACTTTCTTTTTCTCTCCTCAGTATACAGAAGATGCTCTTTTTTTGCAACGGAAGGATGGGAAAATCGGCTTCGACTTGCAGAGTGTATACAGTTTGTGGTATAATTCGTATGCGAGATAAAAACCAAACGGCTGAAGTATGCGGACAGATATCCGCGAGACAACAGAAACGGAGATGACAACGAAATGAAAACCATTGGCATCATTGGTGCAATGTCGGAGGAAATCACATATTTAAAAGAGAAAATCGAGATTGTGACGACAAAAAATATCATCGGGCTGGATTTCCATGTGGGGAAATATTGCGGCAACAGCATTGTGCTGGTCATCAGCGGCATCGGCAAGGTGAATGCGGCTGTCTGCACACAGGTGCTGATTGACCATTTCGGTGTGGATTATATCATCAATACGGGCTGTGCGGGGGCAATTCACCCCGAACTGGGCATTGGGGATATCCTCATTTCCACGGATGCGGTACAGCATGACATGGATGTTTCTGCGCTGGGCGACCCTATTGGGACTATTCCCCGTCTGGCGGAAAGCTATTTCAAGGCGGATGAGATGCTGGTGAAGCTGGCGCAGGAGGCTGCGGCGGAAACGGCGGAAAACTATCATGTGATTCTCGGCAGAGTTGCCAGTGGGGATAAATTCATCGGCACAAAGGAAGGCAAGGAGCATATCAAAAGGTATGTGCAGGGGGACTGTGCGGAAATGGAGGGTGCGGCGATTGCGCATGCCTGCTGGCTGAACCGAATTCCCTTTGTTATCATTCGTGCCATCAGCGACAGCGCGGACGAACAGGCGAATATGTCCTATGAGCAGTTTGTGCTTCTGGCGGCAAAGCGCAGCAGTGAGCTGGTGGAAAAAATGCTGGAAAAGCTGGCGTAAAACTGCCTAAAAAAGAGGCGGAAAATTTGGCTTTCCATGGAAGGTATTGCTCTTGTAAAGGGGATTTTCTTCCTGTATAATGCAATCAGAATCAAAAACAATTTGTACGCAAAATATTGATGCGGAAATGATGAAAGTAGGAAAAAAGGAGGCCTTTCAAATGACGGCAAAAACGCATGGGTACATTACAAAAGAGATTGAACTGGAGCAGATTTATCAGTTTATTTTGAAATTTTTTGACCCCGAGGCAAAGGTAAACCGTTACGAGAATCGTTTTGGTGAAAGCAATGAAATGGCTGTATATTTTACCTATAAGGGAGAGGAAAGACGTTTGTTTACAATGGTTTACAAGAGCCGTAAATTCTCCAAAAACGGCGAGAAGAACAGACTGGTTTTCCTGGATTTGGATTATTGGGGGCACAGCGTGGAAATTATGCGTTCCATTCTGTCCTATTTCAGCGGCTGGTTGGATGAAAACGACTGCGATAAGGAGGAAGCATACTTTATCGAGGAGCAGCCGGACGGCGTGACACCCAATATCATTAAGATTACAAGAAAAGAGCTGAACAGAAGACTGGGCGGCATGGTTGTAATCATTGAGGATGACGAAGAAGAAAAATAAGCGGAAAAATAAGAGAGCCGTATTACCTATAGGGGATGCGGCTTTTTTGTTGCTTGTCGAAAAAAGAAAAATGTGGTATGGTATAAGCGAGGATTATCGCTCGGCGGTTCAGTCACTTCCTGTAAAGGGGGTGATGTTTATGGTTACATACGCTGAATTGTTTCAATATAGCTTAGTAATCATTGGAATTATCACCTTATGCTTTTTGCATAAGAAATGATAAGAAAAAGACCGCCTAACAGAAGTTAGACGGTCAACCACATTATTACGGACTGACCGCCCTTCCACAAGCGGTAATCCTTTTTCATAGCTCTTATCGCCCTGCGTGAAACAGGAAATAAATAAAAAGTGACAGCCTAACAGAAGTTAGACGGTCATTCACAACTATTACGGACTGACCGCCCTTCCACAAGCGGTAATCCTTTCTTACTGCTATGATAGCATAAAGGAAGGGAAAAATCAATCGGAATCGGGCGTTCTTTTGCAGTGTTTTTGCGATTTTTGCGAAAAAACGGTTTTAACGGGGCGGGCTTCTTGCCAGAGCCCCTGTTTTTATGCTATACTAAAAGATAATTTAAATGCAGAAGGGGCGGTGGAGGATATGCCGGAGGAAAAGGATATACGAACCATGATTGACGAGGATATTGACCGCGTGGAACGTGTTTGGGAGGCATCCTCCTATGACAGCGATGCCTTGGAGGAGCTGTTCCGCCTGCTTCTGGAGCATTATGCCGAAAGAATCGAGGGCTTCACGAAGAGGCTGAAGGTCATTCAGCCGTATGAGGATATCGCGGATATGGCGGAGAATTATCGGGAGAACGTGCAGACATTACTGGAGCGGATGAAGCTGTTTCGGGAAAATGGATACAGCAACGAAGGCTTAATCGAATATTCCATTGCCAAGGAGCGAGAGGAGCTGAATTTTAATGCGGATTTTACAACGGTGCGGCTGGAAATCGGCATGATGCAGGGGCTTTCCCTTGCGGAGCGGGAGGATATCATGGTGCATTTGGATGCCATGGAGACCATCTGCGCGCAGGTTACGCCCAAAAAGGAACGCTGGGAAATGCTCAGAGAGCATCTGGTCTGGCTTTCCGGGAAGGATGTAACGGTAGCAATGAAGATATTACCGTTGTTTTTCAGAATAAATTGATGAATAATAGAGAGCGGCAGAGCAAAAGGAAATTTTTCTGCCGCGAAGGAGCGTTTTAATATGAAGAAAGCAGCAAGTTTTGCATTGGGCTGCAAGGTAAATCAGTATGAAAGCGAAGCCATTGCGGAGTTGTTCGCAGAAAAGGGCTATGAAATTGTGGGGATTGATGAAGAAGCGGATGTGTATGTCATCAATACCTGTACGGTAACGAATTTTGGGGACAAGAAATCCCGTCAGCTGATTCGTAAGGTAAAGCGGCAGAATGAAAATGCCATTGTGGCGGTTGTCGGCTGCTATGCGCAGACTGCGCCCAAAGAGCTGATGGAGATTGCAGGCGTGAACCTGGTCATCGGAACGAAGGACAGAGCGCAGATTGTGGAAATGGTGGAGCAGTATGACAGGGCAAACGGCGTGGAAAACCACGTTTCCGATATTATGAAGGAGCGGGTATTTGAGCCGCTTTCCATTCAAAAGCTGGCAAACAGAACAAGAGCCTATCTGAAAATTCAGGATGGGTGTAGCCAGTATTGCTCCTACTGCATCATTCCCTATGCGAGAGGCCCGATCCGCAGCAGAGAGCCGCAGGAGGTTGTGGCTGAGGTAAAGCGTCTGGCGGAGAACGGCTTTAAAGAGGTTGTGCTGACGGGTATCCATGTGGCAAGCTACGGCAAGGACAGAAGGGATACCTCTCTGCTGGATATTCTCAAGCAGGTGCATGAGGTGGAAGGAATTGAGCGGATTCGCTTCAGCTCCATTGAGCCGAATGTGGTGACGGAGGAATTTGCACAGACCATGGCGGCACTGCCAAAGGTCTGCGACCATTTCCATCTTTCCCTGCAGAGTGGCTGCGATAAAACCCTAAAGGAAATGAACCGCAAATATGATACGGAGAAATATCGGCAGGCGGCAGCAACGCTCAGGAAATATCTGCCGAAGGTTGCGCTGACAACGGATATCATTGTCGGCTTCCCCGGAGAAACCGAGGAGGATTTCAGGGAAAGCTATGCCTTTGCGGAGGAAATCGGCTTTGCGAAGATTCATGTATTCCCTTATTCGCCCAAGCGCGGCACACCTGCGGCGGCAAGGAAGGATCAGCTGCTGAATGCGGTGAAATCCGAGAGAAGCCATACGCTCATTCAGCTGAGCGACAGGATGGCGGCAGATTTTCTGGCAGATGCCGTTGGAACGGATGCGGAGGTGCTGTATGAAAGAGCGGTTGGCGATGGGATTTACGAAGGGCATACCACGAACTACATGAAGGTGCATGGCAGAAGTGAAGCCGACCTGACAAACCGCATTGCGAAAACCCACATCACAAGGGCGGAGGGCGAAATGCTTTTCGGGGATGTTGAGGCATAAGAAAAGGAATTTGTAATAATTATGTAAAGAGAATATGGTTGCAATCGAATTACATTTCGGGTATCATAAAGATAACTGATTTTACAGATAACAGGAAATTTTCCTGTGAATATATTTGGGATATAAGGGGGGCGGCAATGCCGCAGAATGGAGAGTGAAAAATATGGCAAATTTACATGAAACACAATATTTCGGCAGATTGGAAAAAGAACCCGAAAACGAAGCAAAGCGAATCCTGATGGCAGTGAGCAATGCCTTGCGGGAAAAGGGCTATAATCCTGTCAACCAGATTGTAGGCTATATCCTTTCCGGTGACCCGACTTATATCACAAGCTATCAGAATGCCCGTGTGCTGATTCGCAAGCTGGAACGGGATGAGCTTCTGGAGGAGCTGGTAAAGGATTATTTAGACCGTAACGAGTAATCGTCGGGAAAAGAAAGAGGAGCCGAATTGCGTATTTTAGGTTTGGATTTTGGTGACAAAACCATTGGTGTGGCGGTCAGCGATCCCTTCGGCTGGACGGCACAGGGCGTGGAGATTATCCGAAGGGAAAACTCCATGGAATTTAAGAAATGTATGCGTAGACTGGCAGAACTGGTGGAACAATACCAGACAGAGACAATCGTTTTGGGCTATCCGAAAAATCTGGACGGCTCCGAAGGGGACAGATGTGTCAAAACAAAGGATTTCTGCGAACGCGTGAAAAGAAGATTTCCCAAGGCAGAGGTTTTGCTCTGGGACGAAAGATTCAGCACCATTGCGGCAGAGCGTTCTCTGCGCGAGGTGGGGCTGAACCATAATCAGAGAAAAAGCGTCATTGACAAGATGGCGGCGGTGCATATTTTGCAGGGCTATCTTGACAGCAAGGCGAAAGGATAAGAATAGAGGAGAATTTTATGGCGGATATTTATGACGAAATCAATGATCTGGAATTTGAAGTGGTTACTATGACAGATGAAAATGGTGATGCAGTGGAGTTTTCCATCATTGATAATGTTGCCTGTGGCGGCGAACGCTACCTTCTGGTAGTGGAAACAGAATTGATGGATGATGATGAAACAGATGCCATCATTCTGAAGGAGGTTTCCATTAATACGGATGATGTGACGTATGAATTGGTGGAGGATGACGCGGAATTTGACCGCGTGGCAGATTTGTTTGCCCAGAAGGCAGAGGATTATACCGTAGAAACGGATGACTGATTGACGAATGTATTAGGGTGATCTTTTGCGGTCTGCAAAAGTCCCTTTTTATACAAAAATGAGCGGAAAAAGAAACAGCAGAATACGGAAGGAAAAACAGCAGCACTCATCGGATTGGAAAAACGGAGCGGAAATGTTTTTGCAATCGTTGAGTATCGACTGCTCTTTTTCTGTTTGCCCTTTTTTGGAAAAGGGGCGCTGATTCTGCCGTTTAAAGAGAACTTTTTTACGCCATACTATAAAGAAAATGACAGAGAAAACAAAAAAGGAGGTGTGTTTTTTGGCAGAGAAAAAATCCGCGAAGGAGACAAACGGAAAGGATTCCACGAAGGAAACCAAAACGAGAACAGCAAAGACAAAGGCGGACAGCAGGGCAAAGACAGAGCCGAAGGCGAAAAAGGAGCCGGCTGCGAAGATGACGGCGAAACCGGCGGCAAAGCCGAAGCAGCGCACAAAGAGCCGCGCAAAGGCAAAGCCCAAGATGAACCTGAAGGTGATCGCGCTGGGCGGTCTGGATGAAATCGGTAAAAATATGACGGTTCTGGAATATGGCGATGATATTATCATCATCGACTGCGGTCTGGCATTCCCTGAGGATGATATGCTGGGGATCGATTTGGTTATCCCTGACGTGACTTATTTGACAAAAAACATCGACAAAATCAAAGGGATTGTATTAACACACGGACACGAGGATCATATTGGCGCATTGCCCTATATTCTCAAGCAGATTAACGTACCCGTATTCGGGACACTGCTGACACTGGGGCTTCTGGAAAATAAGCTGAGAGAGCATAAAATGCTGGATTCCACAACAAGACATACGGTTGTACCCGGCGAAAAGGTAAAGCTGGGACAGATGGTTGTGGAATTTATCCATACGAACCACTCTATCGCAGATGCGGTCGCACTGGCAATCCATACACCTGTGGGCGTTGTGGTGCATACGGGCGACTTTAAGGTGGACTATACTCCCATTGACGGGGATGTGATTGATTTACAGCGGTTTGCCGCACTGGGCAAGGAGGGAGTTCTCCTGCTGATGAGCGACAGCACCAATGCCGAGAGAAAGGGCTTCACGATGTCTGAAAAGAACGTGGGGAAGGTGTTCGAGAAGATTTTCGAGGAAACACCGAAGAACCGTATCATGGTTGCGACCTTCTCCTCAAACATTCATCGTATTCAGCAGGTTATCAATGCGGCGTATATGTACGGCAGAAAGGTTGCCATTATCGGACGCAGCATGGTCAATGCGGTGAAAACGGCATCCGAGCTGGATTATCTCTGGATTCCGCCCAGAACGCTGATTGATATTAACGAAACAAGAAATTATCGGGATGATCAGCTGGTTATCATTACGACAGGCAGCCAGGGGGAGACAATGTCTGCCCTGTCCCGTATCGCATCCGGCGAGCATAAGCAGATTAACGTAAAGCCTGATGATAAAATTATCATCAGTGCATCTGCCATTCCGGGGAATGAAAAAAGCATTTCCCGTGTGGTGAATGAGCTGCTGAAAAAGGGCGCAAACGTGGTTTATGGAGATATTGAGGATATCCACGTTTCCGGTCACGCCCGTCAGGAGGAGCTGAAGCTGATGCTGGCGCTGACAAAGCCGAAGTTCTTCATGCCTGTCCATGGGGAATTCATGCACCTTTCCTGTCACAAGAATTTGGCGATTTCCATGGGGATGGATAAAAATGACATCTTCGTGATGAAGCTGGGTGAGGTGCTGGAGGTCAACAAAAATGAGGCGAAGGTTACCGGAACTGTGCCTGTGGGACAGATTATGGTAGACGGCTTGGGCGTTGGCGATGTCGGCAATATCGTTCTGCGTGACAGAAAGCATTTGTCACAGGATGGTCTGATGGTGGTTGTGGTTTCCATGGACCGCGAAATGGGGACGATTGTTTCCGGCCCCGATATTATCTCCAGAGGGTTTGTATATGTCCGCGAGGCAGAAAATCTGATGGATGAGGCGCGCGCCTGTGTGCTGGATGCGCTGCTGAAGTGCGAGGAAAAGAATGTTACAAGCTGGAATTATATCAAGGGTGTCATTAAGGATACGCTGAAAAATTATATCTGGCAGAAAACAAAGAGAAGTCCGATGATTCTGCCGATTATTATGGAAGTATAAAAGAAAAAGAGCCGATTTCATGTGCACAGTGAAATCAGGCTCTTTTTTTGCTTGCAACGGAAGCCTAGCGGGATTCTTCGCCGAAGCGTCCTCCATCTTCTAGGAATCATTCCGTTGACTCAGCCTGCAGAATAGCGTATTTCCGAGATACCGCAAATGCTCCGGCTATGCCCAAAGGGCAGGAAGGCATATTCTGCGTCGATTCTTATTCTCAATCCTATTTCCGCAAGGTTTCCCTAAATAGCGGGGTACAATTCCCCGAATCGTTCCGCCAAGCGGTATCCGTTCAAGAAAGACGATTAAATAGCGGATGCACCATAGCCCCCACCTGCAACGTCCTAAGCGCAGATAATACGTCTTTCTTAATTCTACTATACCGCAGCAGGCAGAGAAAAGCAATACGGCTGATAGAAAAAGAAGAAAAAATCAAGACAGATTCTATCTTGATTTTTCGCGGTATTTCGGATACAGTGAAAAGAAAAGGTTTTGAAACGGAGCATGAGGAAAAGGAGCTTTTATGGATATCAAAAATCTGGTTACTTTCATACATGTAGCGGAGCTGCGCAGCTTCACGAAGGCGGGGGATAAGCTAGGCTATTCCCAATCAACGGTTTCTTTCCAGATTCGTCAGCTGGAAAATGAATTGGGGGTGCCCTTATTCGAGAGAATCAACCGCACGGTTACGCTGACAGAGCATGGGATTCGTCTGCTGCGCTCTGCTTACAAAATCAATGAGCTTTTGGAAAGCTTTCAGGAGGAAACGAAAGCGGAAACGAAGGTGCATGGGCGTGTGCGTCTGGCGATTGCGGATTCCTTGAGCAGTGAGGTGATCCGCCGCATTTTTCCCGAACTACACCGCAAATATCCCGACATTACCCTTGAGTGCATTTCAGCTGGCACGCAGGAGATGTTCCGCCTATTAAACCAGAATGAAGCGGATATTGTGTATACGCTGGATAACCATATTTACGATACGAATTATGTGATACAGCAGGAGAGCCGCATCGGGGTGCATTTTGTCTGTGCGGCAGGCAATGCCTTGGCGGCAAGGGATGCCATTTCGCTTGTGGAATTGGTGAAGCAGCCGTTTCTGCTGACGGAAAAGGGCATGAGCTACCGCCGGATGCTGGATGAGAAGCTTGCGGCACATTCCTTGGAGATTCAGCCTGTTTTTGTCAGCGGGAATGCAGGGCTGATTGCATCTCTGGTGGAGCAGAATGCAGGGCTTGCGCTTCTGCCTGATTACATCACGAAGCCGTATATCGAAAAGGGGGCACTGTGCTATCTGCATGTGCCTGAAATGGAAATTGAAATCTGGACGCAACTGCTGCACCATCGGGAAAAATGGGTTTCCGAGCCGATGCGGATTGTGATTGACCATCTGCGGCGGTGTATGCTGTGATGCGGTATCCATTTCGATACTTATATGGTATACTGTAAGCAGTTTTCAAAGCAAACGGAGGGATAATAATGAGATATCAGAAGCTTGGCAATACGGATATTGATGTTTCCGTGATTGCATTAGGCACATGGGGACTTGGCGGCGGCAGTGTCTGGACGGACAGAGATTCTACGGTAGAGGATACCAGAAATCTGCTGGACATCTGTCGGGAATATGGCGTAAATTATATTGATACCGCGCCGGTTTACGGCACAGGTGCAAGCGAGGAGCTGCTCGGCAGGGCATTGAAGGGCAGAAGACAGGACTTTATCCTGCAAAGCAAATGCTCCCTGAACTGGAGAAATGAGGGCGGTAATTTCCATTATGAACGCGATGGGTACACCGTCAACAATGACACCCGTGCGGCGGCAGTGAAAAAGGACGTGGAGGATTCTCTGCGCAGGATGCAGACGGATTATCTGGATTCCGTGATTGTGCATTATGTCTGCGGCAGCTTTCCTGTAGAGGAAACGGTCGGCGCACTGGAGGATCTGGTCAGAGAAGGGAAAATCCGTACCTATGGGCTTTCCAACAGCCAGCCTGCGGATTTGGCGGCATATCGGAGGGTTGGCGGCAAGGTGTCCGTTGTGCAGGAATTTTTCAGTATTCTTTCGCCCTTCCATGGCAGGGAATATTTTGAAATGTGCAGAAAAAATAATACCGTATTTCAGACCTACGGCGTACTGGAGGAGGGCTTTCTGACCTCTCCTGCGTTTCTGGATAAGGAATTTGCGAAAACGGACATCCGTTCCAGACTGCCATGGGTGGCACCCGAAAAGAAGGAAGGACTGCGCCGCGCATTTGCACTCTGGGCACCGATGTGCGAGGAATATCATTGCAGCTATGCGGCATTGGTGGAGGCTTGGGCGCTGTCTCAGTATGACAGAATGAGCCTTCTGGTTGGCATGCGCCGTGCATCGAGCGTAGAGGATACTGCGAAGTGTCTGGATATCAGGCTGAAGGCGGAGGATATCAAGCGCATGGAGGAGGCTGTAAAGGCAATTCAGGTTGCAGTTCTGGATAAATAGGTTTTAAAAAAGCATAACCACCGGTTTACCGGTGGTTATATTGATTTTTCGGCAGAAATTTTATTCTTGCAATTTTCTACAAAAATGCTATGATATAAAAAATATACGAAAGAAAAACCGAAGGAGGCGCATGCGATGGATTTGAAATATTTGACGAAGGAAGGCTCATGGGAGAAAAATCCCCCTGATTTACAGGCGGAGGTTTTGCAGGGAAAGCGTGGCAGGCTTCTGGTGACAATTTATCGCGCAGGCGGCGCAGGGCTGCATCCGACGGTTTTGCTGAGTCATGGCTTTCCGGGCATTGAAAAGAATTTTGACTTAGCGCAGGCGCTGCGGCGCATCGGCTTTCATGTGGTGCTGTATCATTACAGCGGCAGCTGGGGCAGTGATGGGGCGTATGCCTATGCGCATAATCTGGAGGATGCAGACACCCTTCTGGAATTTATCGAAACGAATACGACCTACGGCTTTGATCGGGAGCGGCTGTTTGTGGCAGGGCATAGTGTAGGCGGTTTTGTGACGGCACAGCTTTTGGCGGCGCATCCGGAGCTGAAGGCAGCGGTCCTGCTTGCGCCCTGCGATTTAGGCGGCGTGATGGGCTTTGCGGATGACACGGAGCCGAAGCGGCTGTTGCTGGATATTTTTGAGGGCGGCCCGATTTGGCTGAACGGAACATCTCCTGCGGCATTATATGAGGAGGTTTTCGCCGATCAGGCAAGCTATCGCATTGGGGCATTGCTGGAGCGCTTTGGGAAACGTCCGGTTTATTGCTTAGGTGCGGTGCAGGATGAGTGCTGTCCGCCTGCGGCGCATTGCCTGCCTTGGGTAGAGGAGCTGAAGAAAATGGGTGGAACTGTGGTTTATGAAGCATTGGACACCGACCATTCCTTCAGCGACACCAGATTGCAGATGATTGAGAAAACGGCAAAATTTCTGGCAGAACAGGCGCAGAAAGCAGAATAATGTTTATAAAATAAACCCCCTCCATACACAGTGTACGGAGGGGTTCGTTGTTTCATAAGCAAATTTTAGTGTGTGATAATTTCTACGCCGTCCTCGGTTACGGCAACGGTATATTCCCACTGGGCGGAAAGAGAACCGTCCTCGGTATAAACCGTCCATTCGTTTTCTTCATCTACGAAGAAATCCTCTTTGCCTTCGTTTACCATGGGTTCAATCGTAAAGACCATGCCGGGCACAAGAAGCATCCCTGTTCCTCTCTTGCCGATATGGCAGACATATGGGTCCTCATGGAAATCATTGCCGACCCCATGACCGCCGATATCACGCAGAACAGTATAGCCATGCTGATGGACATATTCGCTGATGACTGCGCCGATATCGCCCAGTCTGCCCCAAGGCTTTACTTCCTTTAGGGCTAAATCAACAGATTCCTTTGTCACCTCAACCAGCTTTCTCGCCTCGTCGCAGACATTGCCAATCAGGAACATACGGGAGGCATCGGCATAATAGCCATCCAGAATGGTGGTAACGTCAACATTGATGATATCGCCATCCTGCAGGATTTGATTGGGATCGGGGATACCATGACAAATGGCATCGTTCACAGAGGTGCAGACGCTCTTGGGGAAGCCCTGATAGCCCAGAGGCGCAGGGATACCGCCATGCTCTACGGTGTAGTTATGCACCAGTGTATTGATATCGTCTGTGGACATGCCTGCCTTGATATTTTCCGCAACCATATCCAGAATTGCCGTATTCAGCTTGCCTGCCTTGCGGATGCCTTCCAGCTGTTCGGGAGTTTTAATCAGCTTATGACTGGGAACGGGAATATGTTTTAATTGATACGCCGCCAGCTTATCATCAAAAGCCGCATGGCAGGATTTGTATTTTTTGCCGCTGCCGCACCAGCAGGGGTCATTTCTACCGATTTTCATAGTATTTCTCCTTTTTTCTATATAGACTACTTACCAAAACAATGGTAGCACAAAAAAGAAGATGGTACAATAGAAGAAAATGAGAAAAAACGATTGACAAATAGAAAAAACAGGTGTATCCTCTTAAATCATAGTTAATCGATATGAAATAGGGAGTGATGTTATGCTTTTAAAAAGTACAATTTTTGGCTGTTGTTGCTGTCAGGCTTGCAAATTTATGTTACACTAATGAAATGCGGAAAACAGATTTTTTGAACGGAGGATAACAACTATGGCTAAGATTTATAAAAGTGTAGAAGAACTGATTGGCAACACACCCTTACTGGAGCTGACAAAGATTGAAAAGGAAACGGGCGCAACTCTGCTGGCAAAGGTAGAAGCGCTGAACCCCGGCGGCAGTGCGAAGGATCGTATTGCAAAGCGCATGGTGGAGGATGCGGAAAAGGCAGGCATCCTGAAGGAGGGCGCAACCATCATTGAGCCCACAAGCGGCAACACAGGCATTGGTCTGGCGCTGATGGCGGCGGCAAGAGGCTATCGTGCAATCATCGTTATGCCTGACAGCATGAGCATGGAACGTAGACTGCTGATGACGGCCTTTGGTGCGGAGCTGGTGCTGACAGAGGGCAAGCAGGGCATGAAGGGTGCGGTGGAAAAGGCGGAGGAGCTGGCAAAGGAAATCCCCGATTCCTTCATTGCAGGGCAGTTTGTGAACCCTTCCAATCCGGCGGCGCATTATGAAACCACAGGCCCTGAAATTTGGGCAGATACCGATGGCAAGGTAGATATTTTCGTTGCAGGCATCGGCACAGGCGGCACAATCACAGGCGTAGGCAAATATCTGAAGGAAAAGAACCCTGCGGTGCAGATTGTCGCAGTAGAGCCGGCAGCCTCCCCTCTGCTGTCCAAGGGTGTTGCAGGCCCTCACGGTATTCAGGGGATTGGCGCAAACTTCGTACCCGATGTTCTGAATACAGATATTTATGATGAAATTGTTACTGTAACGAATGAAGATGCGTATGCGGCAGGCAGAAGCCTTGCGAGAGAGGAAGGTCTGCTGTCCGGTATTTCCGCAGGTGCGGCGGTACATGCGGCGAAGGAGATTGCAAAGCGCCCCGAAAATGCAGGCAAAAACATTGTGGTATTCCTGCCGGATACGGGCGACAGATATCTCTCCACTCCTATGTTCCAGGAATAATGGGAAGGGAACAGCGGCAATTTATACAGTTTATTGCGGCGCTGACCATGCTGATTGACCACATCGGCATGGTCTTTTTTCCGAGTGTCATCGGCTTTCGTGCCATCGGGCGGCTTTCGTTTCCGCTGTTTGCCTTCGGTATTGCCGAGGGGGTGCGCTATACGCATTGCTTTTGGCGGTATTTCGGGCGAATTCTTCTGACAGCAGTCCTTTCTCAGCCGATTTATATGCTTCTGTTCGGCATCACACAGGGCAATCCCTTATTCATGCTGGCATGGGGTGCGGCGGCGCTGTATTTCTTTCGGCAGGGGAAAAAGGCGGTTGCGGCGGTACTGCTTATCGGCTCTTATTTTGCTGACATGAGCTATGGCTGGTATGGTGTCTGGACGATTTTCTGCTTCGGGCTTTATGCGGAACGGGAGAGTCTCTGCTTTTACGGACAGCTGTTGCTGAATATTCTGTATGGCTTGAAAACAAGGGCATGGATTCAGCTATTGTCTCTCTTTTCCTTTGGCTTTTTGGATGGGAAATGGCGTGTGGCGGCGTTTTCAAAAAAACTGCCACGTTATTTCTTTTATGTGTTTTATCCCCTGCATCTACTGGTGCTCTGGGGCATCAAGGCAGGAATCTCATAGTACATTTTTTGCCGAAACTGTGGTATAATTTTATTTAACCCATTTACCCAAAAGACAAAGGAGAACGATTTATGAAAAAAATGAAACGAATTCTGGCGGCAGGGCTGATGCTTCTTGCATTGGCAGGCTGCGGTACTTCCGACAATCAGGCGGCGGAATATCCTGCAATGGAGCCACTGGATATCAGCAAGATGGAGCTGGCGACAGTGGAAAACGGCACGGCAAAATATCAGTATGATGCGGATGTTTGGACAACGGAGGGCGAGGTTGTAAACAGTCTGGTGTTATATGCAAGGGATACCGTTGGGACAGAAAAGCCGGTTGCCATCAACGTACA
>OLNX01001185.1_pt1 | contig 23014 bp, 21 predicted proteins | sample 1672611 | NCBI WGS metagenome assembly OLNX01 (sample SAMEA3136705, study PRJEB25190) | human gut metagenome | reverse complement strand
ATTCCGGTAGCGAAGGACAAGCAGGCATAATTATAAACTTTTTAATTATTAAGAAAAGCGGTCCTGCATACAGGAAAGCTTCTAGAAATAATGCTAATAATGCTGTTCCATACCTTCAACTACAGATATTTTTGCATCCATCTGACGCAGTAGCCGTAGCTTTCAGCATTTCAGAATACAAGGCTTCTTATCTGGGCACACCTTTTGGGTTGCCGTCTTTTTTGCTTGACGCTTTACCTTTTTGCGCGTATCATGAGGAAAACGAAAGAAGAAGGAGATTCAGATGAAACGGTTGGAAAGGGTATATTGCAGGGCATTTCAAGGTGTATTTCGTGCGGCATTGCCGTTCATGCCCTACAGAGAACCGAAAATTTTACATAGCATTGTCCAAATTCCCGATGTATTGCAGGAGAGGAACATTTCTAAGGTGCTTCTGGTGACGGATGAAAGTATTCGTGGGCTTGGCTTGACAAAGCACTTAGAGGAGGAACTGCAGCGGCGAAGCATCTTCTGCGCGGTTTATGACAAAGTGGTAGCAAACCCGACGATTCAGAATATTGAGCAGGCGCGTGCGGTATATCTGAAAAGCGGTGCGCAGGCAATGATTGCCTTTGGCGGCGGCTCTGTGATGGACTGCGCGAAGGTAACGGGAGCAAGAATTGTGAAGCCGAGGAAGCCTGTTTATAAAATGAAGGGTTTATTGCGGATATGCAAGCCTTTGCCGCTATTGATTGCGGTGCCGACAACGGCAGGAACAGGCAGTGAAACCACATTGGCGGCGGTCATTACGGACAGCGGCACGAAGCACAAATATCCCATCAATGATTTTTCCCTGATTCCGCAATATGCCGTTTTGGATTATCATGTGACGTTGGGACTGCCGAAGGGCATTGCCGCAACGACGGGCATGGATGCGCTGACGCATGCCGTAGAAGCGTATATCGGCGGCAGCACGACGAAGCAGACGCGCTTTATGGCAGAGCATGCGGTGCGCCTGATTTATGAAAATCTGCGAAAGGCTTATGAGGATGGGCAGAATAAAAAGGCGAGAGCGTATATGTTGGAGGCGGCATACTGCGCAGGGATTGCGTTTTCGCGATCCTATGTGGGCTATGTCCATGCAATCGCACATTCCCTTGGCGGACAATACGGCGTGGCACATGGGCTTGCAAACGCTGTTATTTTGCCGTATTTCTTAGAGGAATACGGAGATGCCTGTGTGCCGCAGCTAGCGAAGCTGGCGCGCTGTGTCGGGATGGTGCCGAAGCATACGAGTGACCGCAGGGCGGCGGCCTCCTTTATCCTCTGGGTAAAGGAAATGAACCGCTACATGCAGATTCCCGAAACAATCAAGGAAATCCGCAGGGAGGATATTCCTGCGTTATCGAAGCATGCCGCGGCGGAGGGCAATCCGCTTTATCCTGTGCCGGTGCTGATGGATGCGAAGGAGCTGGCAGGGATGTATGAAAAAATCATGGAGAAGGGAGCGAGATAAGATGCAGAAAAAGCTGGAAAAGCAACGGGCGTTTTTTCGCAGCGGAAGAACCATTCCGCTTGCCTTCCGAAAAAAGGCATTGAAACGCTTAGGAAGAGCCATTCGCCAACACGAAAAGGAAATCTACGCAGCACTGCGCGAGGATTTGAATAAATCCAAAACAGAGACGTTTATGTGTGAGGTGGGGATGACTCTGGCAGAATTATCCTATATGCTGAAGCACCTGGAGGGCTGGGCGAAAAAGAAATATGTCCGCAGTCCATTGGCGCAGTTTTCTGCTACAAGCTTTACGGTGAAGGAGCCGTATGGCGTGGCACTTATCATGTCCCCTTGGAATTACCCCTTCATGCTGACGATGGAGCCGCTGATTGGGGCGATTGCGGCAGGCAACTGTGCGGTGGTCAAGCCTTCTGCTTATGCGCCTGCAACCTCTGCGGTGATACGGAGGATTTTACGGGCGTGCTTTCCGGAGGAATATATATTTGTGGTGGAGGGTGGCAGAGCAGAAAATCAGGCACTCCTAGACCAGAGGTTTGATTATATCTTCTTTACCGGCGGTGTGACGGTTGGCAAAGAGGTGATGGCGAAGGCAGCGAAGCACCTGACCCCTGTGACGTTGGAGCTGGGCGGCAAAAGCCCCTGTGTGGTTGACCGTACCGCAAAGCTGGAGCTGGCGGCAAAGCGGATTGCGTTCGGCAAGCTGTTAAACTGCGGACAGACTTGTGTTGCACCGGATTATATTCTGGTGGAAAGAAGCGTCAAGGATGAATTTCTTGTTTATCTGAAAAAATGGATTGTGCGGATGTACGGTGCGGATGCAACGGAAAATGACGCGTATGTGAAGATGATTAACCAAAAGCATTTTGACCGCGTGACGGGCTTGATTGACCCTGAAAAGGTGATATTCGGCGGTGGCCGGAATGAAAGAACGATGCAGATTCAGCCAACCATTCTGGATGATGTGACGGCTGAGGATGCCGTGATGCAGGAAGAAATCTTCGGACCGATTTTCCCGATTCTGTCTGTGGACAGCATGGCGGAGGCGGAGGAATTTATCTGTAAAAGAGAAAAGCCGCTGGCGTTGTATCTTTTTACGCAAAATAAGGCCCTTGCGGAGCGATTCCTCAGATATGTGCCCTTTGGCGGCGGCTGCATCAACGATACGATTATCCATCTGGCAACAAGCAGAATGGGCTTTGGTGGTGTTGGCGGCAGCGGCATGGGCAGCTATCACGGAAAGAAAAGCTTTGAAACCTTTAGCCATGAAAAGAGTATTGTAAATAAGCATACATGGATGGATCTGCCTGTCAGATATGCGCCGTATCATAGGATACAGAGGCTGCTGCTGCGGCTGTTCCTGCGATAAATAAAAAAAGAACCGAAGGGTGCGCCCAGATAAGAAACCTTGCATTCTGAAATGCTGAAAGCTACGGCTACTGCGTCAGTTCCCCTTGACAGCCTAAGTCAAAGGATGCCTGCGGGAAACTTCCTTGTATCCGCAGGCTTTCAGCTATTTCATTTTCTTCATGTTTTCTTACTGGGACACACCTAAAGAATTTCTATTTTATTTTAAGGAAGAGATTCTTTCGGTTTTTGTTTACAGCTTTCTGAGCCGCAGCATGGCAAGGATGAATCCGATGCTGTAGCAAAGGATGGAAAGCAGGGCAAAGGGCGTGAGAAATTTATGGACGGTTTTGGAAAGCAGGAAGGCAATCAGCATCCAGAAGCCGCTGACAGCAGAGGACAGACAAAGAATCCGCAGGGTGCTGAGGGCGGTTTTTGTTGCGTAGGCATCCTGACAGAATTCCGCCAGAAGCTTGGATTTTCCCGCTAAAAGCTTCTGCCCTTCCTTTTGAAAAAAATAGGCAAGCGCAAGCATCAGAATAATATAAATCAGCATGAAGTTGCTCCTTTCGGTTCGGTTTTTATCAGTGTAGCATTTTATCGAAAGAAAAGCAAATTTCTGTTTGCAGGAGGGGAAAGATGTGCTATGATTTGCCCGGACGGCAACAGATGAAAACAGAGGGAGTGCGAAAAAGCTTGGAGGATTTTAGGAGGGAAAGAATATGACCTATCAGGAGGTTCTGGAAAACGCAAGAAAAAGAATGGCACCCAGATGCAGGGTTTGCCCCGAATGTAACGGCATTGCCTGCAAGGGCGTAATGCCGGGACCTGCCGGGAAGGGGGCTTCTCGCACCTTTCAGCGGAACGTGGCATGGCTTGGGGATCATGTAAAGCTGGAAATGGATGTCACAGGCGGCAATCAGGAGCGAAATATGGAAATTTCACTCTTTGGGGAAACCTTTGCTGCGCCGATTTTCGTTGCACCTATCGGCTTGATTCCGTATACCTATACAGAGGATATGACTGACAGGCTGTATTGTGATGCGGTGATGCTCGGCGCAAAGGCGGCAGGGATTCTGGCGTTTGGCGGCGGCGGTCCTAAGGCGGAAAATTTTTATGAGCCGCTGGAGGCAATTCGGGAGAATGGCGGCTGGGGGATTCCTACCCTGAAGCCTTGGGCGGTCGATGTGGTGAAGGAACGGCTGAAAGAGGTCGAGGCGGTGCATCCGTTTGCCTTTGCCATGGATATTGATAGCGCAGGTCTGCCCCATGCAGGTCTGGCGAATCCGCCTATGCTGCTGAAAACGGAGGAGGAGCTGCGAGAGATTGCCGCGGCAACCAATTTGCCGTTTATCGTAAAGGGTATTATGACGGCGGAAGCGGCGCAGAAGGCGGTCAGAGCGGGTGCGTATGCGATTGTGGTTTCCAACCATGGCGGCAGAGTGATGGATCAGGGGCTTTCGACAGCAGAGGTGCTGCCTGAAATTCGTGCGGTAGTCGGCACGGATACAAAAATATTTGTAGATGGTGGTGTGCGCACGGGGGATGATGTATTTAAAATGCTTGCCCTTGGTGCGGATGCGGTGCTGATTGGCAGACCCTATGTAATTGCGGCTTACGGCGGTGGTGCGGAAGGCGTGCAGCTGTATACGGAAAAGCTGAAAGCGGAGCTGAAGGATGCCATGACGATGACAAGCTGCAAAAGCTTGCAGGAAATCACGAGAGATAAAATCAGGCTTGTATAAATGCAAGGCTCCTTATTGGGACACATCTAAAAACCCTTTTCCTGACGAAGGAAGGGTTTTTTTTGTGTTCTTGGGGAAAAAAGAAAGATGAGTTTTCTAAGAATTAGTTGCTTTTTCTGGGAAAAAATGGTACTTTTATAATGCAAAGCATAACTGCGTTGGTGCGGATATGCGTGTGAGTGTGAAAGAAACAGGAGAGGAAAAAGCAATATGGATAACGGTTTGGAAAAAAGATACGGCTTGCTGACGGTGATTGCCATGGTAGTTGGGATTGTCATCGGCAGTGGTGTATTTTTTAAAGCGGAAAAGGTGCTGACGGCAACCGGCGGCAACCTTTCCTTAGGAATTTTGGCGTGGCTTTTGGGCGGTTTGGTGATGATTCTGTGCGCGTATAATTTTGCGCTGATGGCAACAAAGCATGAAAAGGTCAGCGGCGTTGTGGATTATGCAGAGGTTCTGGTAGGGGGAAGATATGCCTATTTTTTTGCATGGTTTGCGGCGGTGATTTATTTCCCTGCCATGACATCCGTTGTGGCGTGGGTAGCGGCAAGATATTTCGGCGTTCTGATGGGCTGGGAAATCGTCGGGCCGCAGGTTATGACGTTATCAGGGCTGTTTCTGGTGGGCAGCTATGTCATCAATGCGCTTGCGCCGAAGCTGGCAGGCAGACTGCAGGTGACCACAACGGCGGCAAAGCTGATTCCTTTATTTCTGATGGCGATTTTCGGGACGATTTTCGGCTTGAAAAACGGGATTCTGGTAGAGAATTTTACAACAACGGCAGTACATACCTTTACGAGTAAAAATCCTCTTTTTACGGCAGTGGTAGGCACTTGCTTTGCGTATGAGGGCTGGATTTGTGCAACCTCCATCAACGCGGAGCTGAAGGATGCGAAGAAAAACCTGCCCTTGGCGCTGATTTTCGGATCTGCCTTTGTGGTTCTGGTTTATATTCTGTATTATATCGGGCTGGCTGGCGCAGTCAAAAATGAGGTCATGATGGCAGGCGGCGAGACGGGTGCGCGGATTGCGTTTGAAACCGTATTCACGCAGCTTGGCGGTACACTGCTGTTCATTTTTGTTGTCATTTCCTGCCTGGGCACGTTGAACGGGCTGATGATGGCGTGTACCAGAGCGTTTTATGCCATGGGTGTCAGGGATGAAGGGCCTCGTCCGCAGGTGTTCAAGGTAGTAGATACAGTGACGAAAATGCCGACAAACTCTGCGCTGATTGGTTTGATGATGGCGATGCTCTGGCTGACGTATTTTTATGGTGCGAATCTGGCACCAAAGCCCTGGTTCGGGCCCTTCTGCTTCGATAGCTCTGAATTGCCCATCGTAACGATTTATGCGATGTATATTCCCATTTTCGTGATGCAGATGAAAAAAGAACAGGAGCTTGGCTTCTTTTATCGCGTAGTGGTGCCTGCTTTGGGGGTAATTGCGAGTGCTTTTATGGTTCTGGCGGCGATTGTATCCCTCAGAAAGGCGGTGCTTTACTATCTGATTTTGTTTGCGGTGCTTATGGGAATCGGGCTTTTGCTGAAAAATTACGGACACGAGAAAGAATAAAACGGATCAGAAAAAGAGAGAAGGTCGTATGTAAAAAGATACATACGACTTTTTTTAATTATAATATTGACATATGTCAGAATAAGTGTATACTGGAGAAAGCGGTATATGTCAAAAATAAGGAGGCGTTTCTATGGCAAGACCAAGAAAGTGCAGACGCGTCTGTGGGATGCCCCGAACAAACAGCTTTGCGCCTATGGGCAGCCAGCTTTGCGAGGAACGCATCATCATGGCGGTGGATGAATACGAGACGATCCGTCTGATTGATTTGGCAGGCTATACGCAGGAGGAATGTGCCGCGCAGATGGGCATTGCCAGAACCACGGTGCAGGGCATTTATAACGATGCACGGCGGAAGCTGGCGGATGCGTTGGTAAATGGGAAGATGCTTTTTATCGAAGGCGGAGATATTGACATTTGCGAACGGGAAAATGCCGGCTGCGGACGAAAATGCGGACAGCTTTGCCGGAAGGAAATGAAGGATGAAAAGAATAAGAGAAATTTAGGAGATGAATTTGATGAGTGAAAATTGTTCTCACAACTGCGGCAGCTGTTCTTCTGACTGCAGCAGCAGAAAACCGGCAGATTTTTTGGTACCCCCCAATGAACACAGCAAAATCAAAAAGGTGATTGCTGTTGTCAGCGGGAAAGGCGGCGTTGGGAAATCCATGGTAACCTCTACTATGGCGGTTCTGACAAACAGAAGGGGCAAAAAAACAGCTATTCTGGATGCGGATATCACAGGCCCTTCCATCCCTAAGGCATTTGGTGTGACAGAAAAGGCGTATGGCACACAGATGGGGATTCTGCCCTGCGAATCCAAAAAGGGCATTGAGATGATGTCTGTTAATCTGCTTTTGGATAATGACACAGACCCCGTAGTCTGGAGAGGGCCGGTTATTGCGGAAACTGTAAAGCAGTTCTGGAAGGATGTTGTTTGGGGGGATGTGGACTATATGTTCATCGATATGCCACCCGGCACAGGAGATGTTCCGCTGACTGTTTTCCAGTCTATCGCGATTGATGGCATTATTATTGTAACTTCTCCGCAGGAGCTGGTTGGCATGATTGTGGATAAGGCTGTAAAAATGGCGGAAATGATGAATGTGCCCATTCTGGGTATCGTGGAAAATATGTCCTACTTTAAATGTCCCGATTGCGGCGGTATCCATCATATTTTTGGGGAAAGCCAGATTGAAGCGATTGCGGCAAAGCACAATATTCCCGTTGTCTGCAAGCTGCCCATTGACCCTGCGATTGCAGCAAAATGCGACAGAGGTGCGGCAGAGGAATACGAAGGCGAATGGCTGGATCCTATGGTAGATTTTCTGGAAAAAATGAGATAATAAAAACAGGGGAGAGAATAAAATGAAAACAAAAATTGCAGTGACCTACGAAAATGGCGAAGTATTCCAGCACTTTGGGCATACAAAGGAATTTAAATTCTACACCGTAGAGGATAAAAAGATTGTGGACAGCGAGATTGTTCCCACAATGGGCAGTGGACACAGCATGCTGGCGGATTTTCTGCTGCTGAATGGTGTAACTGTGCTCATCTGCGGCGGTATCGGCGGCGGTGCAAAGGCTGCACTGGCGCAGAAGGGCATCGAACTGCGCGGCGGTGTGAGCGGCAATGCGGATGAGAAGGCGCAGGCGTATGTGGACGGTACATTGGAATACAATGCAGCGGTAGAATGTACCCATCACCATGACCACGACCATGAAAATTGTAGTGAGCATGACCATCACTGCGGCGGTCACTGCCACTGAATATTTTAAGCTGAAAACAGAATTTTTGCAGGCGGAGAGACACTATTTTAGTGTCTCTTTTTTTGTACAAAATGACAAAATGTGATTATTGCATTATGTAAACCAATTTAAAATGGAGAAAATACTGCAAAAATTTAAAAAAATGATGATTTTTTATGCAGATTTACCGATGGGTATCGCAAAAAGGTGTAAAGATGTTGTTAAGATATAGTTAAAAAGTACATTTGTCACTGAGCAATAGCACAGTGCGTTTTCCATGATTTTTTTGTGATAATTTGTCGAAGGTTCTGTGTAAAATCAATAAAATGAAGCTTTTTTCTAATTTTTGCGATATAAAAAAATGCTTGAATTTACAGGGAAAATCGCGTACACTGAAAAAGCAGAAATCGAAAGACAGGTTTCATAGATTCGATTGCAACGTAGTATCCGTTTTCGTGGGGACGGAAAAATTTTTTAGCCATGATATAAAGAATACGTTAAGAGAGAATAAAGAAACTGTTAAGATTTCGATAGCAATTCTATTGCACTTATAATCAATTACATTTTTTGGGAGGGAATTGTAAATGGAAACTTTTAACAACGTAGTGCTGTCCATCAAGGATTTCTTGTGGGGACCTATTATGCTGTGTCTGCTGATTGGTACACATGTGCTGTTAACAATCAGAACAAAAGGGATTCAGAGAAAGACCTTCACAGGCGTAAAACTGTCTGTAACACCGGATAAGGAAGCATCCGGTGATATCGGCGGCTTCGCAGCTCTGGCAACAGCTCTTGCAGCTACTATCGGTACCGGTAATATCGTAGGTGTTGCAACTGCAATCGGTATTGGTGGCCCCGGTGCTGTATTCTGGATGTGGTTCACAGGTCTGCTGGGTATGGCAACCAAATATGGTGAAGCAACACTGGCAGTTAAATACCGTGTAAAAGCAAAAGACGGCTCTTTCATCGGTGGTCCCATGTACGCTCTGGAAAGAGGTCTGGGTCATAAATGGCTGGGTGTCCTGTTCGCAATCTTTACAGGTATCGCTTGCTTCGGTATCGGTAACATGACACAGGCAAACTCCATCGCAGAATCCATGAACGGTACATTCGGCATTCCTAAAATCGCAACAGGTATCGTTCTGATGGTTATCACAGGTCTGGTTATTCTGGGCGGCGTTAAGTCTATCTCCAAGGTATGTGAGAAGCTGATTCCCATAATGGCTGGTCTGTACATTGTAGGTTGTATCGTAATCTGTATCGTAAATGGTGCACATATTCCCGCAGCTTTCGCAGCAATCGTACAAGGCGCATTCAACCCTGCAGCAGCAGGCGGCGGCTTTGTTGGTGCAACAGTAGTAGCATGTATCCGTGCCGGCGTATCTCGTGGTCTGTTCACAAATGAATCCGGTCTGGGTTCTGCTCCTATCGTTGACGCATGTGCAGCTACAAGAAACCCTTCCAGACAGGCTCTGATTTCCATGTCCGGTGTATTCTGGGATACAATCGTAGTTTGCTTGCTGACAGGTCTGGTTCTGGTATCCTCCATCATTAAAGACCCCGTAGGTATGGAAGGTCTGGTAGGTGCGAACATGACAGCAGGTGCGTTCAACGCTATCCCCATTGTTGGTCCTGCAGTTCTGACATTCGGTCTGCTGACATTCGCTTGGTCCACAATTCTGGGCTGGTCCTACTATGGTGAAAGATGTTGGGTATACCTGTGCGGCGTTAAGTCCATCATGCCTTTCCGTGTTGTTTGGACATTTGTTGTACTGGTAGGCTGTGTAGCTGCACTGGATGTAGTTTGGAACATTGCTGACGTACTGAACGCTTGTATGGCATTCCCCAACTGCGTAGCTTTGATTGGTCTGAGCGGTGTTATCGCTTCCGAAACAAAGAAATATGTATGGGATAAGAATGCAGAAATGGGCGGTCTGATGAAATGGATGGATGACGTTGCTCCTCAGCTGGACAAATAATCTTCCCTTCAGGAAAGAATCCAATTTCATATTGAGCATGACCCACGTATAAAATTCACACCCTCTGTGCGAAAGCGCAGGGGGTGTTCTTTTGCTTGCGGACAGATGTATGCGGTGAAAAATAGTTTATTCACATGAATATTATAACGTATAAACTGGAAAAAAATACCATTTCTGATGGAAATATGGAAGGTGATTTGTTGTTTATTTTGCACAAATTGACAATTGGAAAAAAATTACAAATTTAGAAAAAAAGAAGAAATGTCAAAAGTCGATGGAAGATGCAGTTTTTTTGTGCAATTTAACAGGTGGAATCAATATCCAAGCGGACTGTTTGCGTCAAACTGCATTGTTTTATGGGAAGGACATTTGTTTTCTGTGTGTTTTTGGGCATTGTAAAATTGTTATATAAAGTTGCGTTATTTTATAGTTTAGACATACAAAATGCACATAAAGACAAAATGTGTCCCACGCTTCACCGGAAAAAAGTGCTTGTTTTTTGCGTGGGATGCGGTAAAATAATATCAGGTTTTGAAGTTTGAATACAGTTTTTTCAGAGCCGTTTGAGCAAGGATTTTTCTGTTTTTTGTATTCGTGGGGATAGGAAAAAACTTTGAAAAAGCTTTTATGAAGAAACTGAATAAAAATTCAGGCCGCGTGATTATTCTAATATTATAATTCATTATTTAGGGAGGGAATTATATGGAAGCTTTTAACAATGTGGTGCTGTCCATCAAGGATTTCTTGTGGGGACCTATTATGCTGTGTCTGCTGATTGGTACACATGTGCTGTTAACAATCAGAACAAAAGGGATTCAGAGAAAGACCTTCACAGGCGTAAAACTGTCTGTAACACCGGATAAGGAAGCATCCGGTGATATCGGCGGCTTCGCAGCTCTGGCAACAGCTCTTGCAGCTACTATCGGTACCGGTAATATCGTAGGTGTTGCAACTGCAATCGGTATTGGTGGCCCCGGTGCTGTATTCTGGATGTGGTTCACAGGTCTGCTGGGTATGGCAACCAAATATGGTGAAGCAACACTGGCAGTTAAATACCGTGTAAAAGCAAAAGACGGCTCTTTCATCGGTGGTCCCATGTACGCTCTGGAAAGAGGTCTGGGTCATAAATGGCTGGGTGTCCTGTTCGCAATCTTTACAGGTATCGCTTGCTTCGGTATCGGTAACATGACACAGGCAAACTCCATCGCAGAATCCATGAACGGTACATTCGGCATTCCTAAAATCGCAACAGGTATCGTTCTGATGGTTATCACAGGTCTGGTTATTCTGGGCGGCGTTAAGTCTATCTCCAAGGTATGTGAGAAGCTGATTCCCATAATGGCTGGTCTGTACATTGTAGGTTGTATCGTAATCTGTATCGTAAATGGTGCACATATTCCCGCAGCTTTCGCAGCAATCGTACAAGGCGCATTCAACCCTGCAGCAGCAGGCGGCGGCTTTGTTGGTGCAACAGTAGTAGCATGTATCCGTGCCGGCGTATCTCGTGGTCTGTTCACAAATGAATCCGGTCTGGGTTCTGCTCCTATCGTTGACGCATGTGCAGCTACAAGAAACCCTTCCAGACAGGCTCTGATTTCCATGTCCGGTGTATTCTGGGATACAATCGTAGTTTGCTTGCTGACAGGTCTGGTTCTGGTATCCTCCATCATTAAAGACCCCGTAGGTATGGAAGGTTTGAAGGGCGCACAGATGACAGCAGGTGCTTTCAATGCAATCCCTGTTATCGGGCCTGCAGTTCTGACATTCGGTCTGATTACATTCGCGTGGTCCACCATCCTTGGTTGGGCTTACTACGGCGAACGTGCATGGGTATATCTGGTAGGCGTAGAGGCAATTAAGCCTTTCCGTGTTGCATGGACAATCGTTGTACTGGTTGGCTGCTCCGCGACTCTGGAAGTTGTTTGGAACGTAGCCGATACATTGAACGCATGTATGGCATTCCCGAACCTGATTGCACTGCTCGGTCTGAGCGGCGTAATCGCTTCCGAAACGAAGAAATATGTTTGGGATAAGGACGCTGAAATGGGCGGTCTGATGAAATGGATGGACGATGTTGCTCCTTCCGTTGACAAATAATTTCATATTTGACGATAGGCGGTGTGTCAGCAGACACACCGCTTTTTCTTTTGTCTGAAATATGCTATACTTTATCTGTAGGATTTCAGAAAAACGGAGGAAAAACCATGACCGAGAAATTATATTATAGAGATGCCTATGCAACAAAATTCACCGCAAGAGTACTGGACTGTACAGAAGAAAAGAAGCATTGGACAGTCATACTGAACAGAACGCTTTTCTATCCTGAGGGAGGCGGACAGCCTGCGGATATCGGTGTTCTGGGCGGTGTGCGTGTATTGGATGTGCATGAAAGAGGTGAGGACATTGTTCATACAACAGATAAGCCGCTGCCTGTCGGTGCAGAGGTGGAAGGTGAGATTGATTGGGAACATCGTTTTGATTTGATGCAGAACCATTCGGGGGAGCATATTCTCAGCGGTGTCATCTGCGGCAGATATGGCTGTGACAATGTCGGCTTTCACATGGGAAAGGAAAGCATTACGATTGATTTGAATACCAAAATTCCTGCGGAGGATTTGCCTTATTTAGAGGAAAAAGCAAACGAGGCCATCTGGAAAAATGTGCCCGTCGGGATTCGCTATCCTTCAAAGGAGGAGCTGGCGAAGCTGGAATATCGCAGCAAAAAGGAACTGGAAGGACAGGTGCGCATTGTGAATGTGGGCGAGTATGACTGCTGTGCCTGCTGTGGAACACATGTAAAGCTGGCAGGCGAAATCGGGCAGATTAAGATTATCGGCGCGCAGAATTATAAGGGCGGCACACGCTTGGAACTGCTTTGCGGCAAGCGTGCATTGCAGGAGTTCCGTAAGAAAAACGACGTTTCCGCAGAGGTTGGCAGGCTGCTTTCTGTGCCTGCGGTTAAGGCAGACAGCGCAGTGAAAAATGTTCTGGCGGAGCGGGATGAGCTGGTGCAGAATCTGAATCAGTTAAAATGGAAATACTTCACGCTCAAGGCGGAACAGGTGCCCGAGGGAACGGAAAATATCCTGTTCTTCGGCGAGGGCTTGAACAGTAAGGATTTGACGCATTTTGCGGATTTGCTTTTGCAGAAGGGCGCAAAGCGTGCGGCGGTATTTTCCAAGGCAGACGAGGGCTATGTCTTTGTTCTTTTGAGTGCGGAGAAGGACGCGCGCGCCTATACCGATGAAATGAAGGAGCCCTTCGGCTGTAAGGGCGGCGGCAAGCCTGATGCGGTGCAGGGCAGGGTTGCAGCAGAGAAAAAAGCGTTGAAGAATTTTTTTGCAGACAAGGAATTTTTGATTGCGGAATAAAAAATTTAGAAAAACCCCTCAGATGCTGTAAGGATTTTTCGGAAAAAAGAGACGATTTCGGATAGAAGGGAACGGTGAGAAAAAATGAACGAAATCTGGAAAAAGAACAGAGAAAAGCTGCTTGCACGGATGGAAATGTTTTCGGCGGCAGTGCTGTTTGCAGGGAAAGCACCCATCAAAAGAGGGGACGAGAATTACCCCTTTTCTCCCGATCGCAATTTTTATTATGTAACGGGCATTGAACGGGAGGACTGCATCCTTTTTCTGGCGAAAACCAGAACGGGCGTGGAGGAAACCTTGTATATCCCCAGAGATAACGGCGTTATGGCAAAATGGGTCGGCGCAAACATGACGGCAGAGGAGGCGACCGCGGTAAGCGGTATTGAAAATATCGGTTGGATTGATGCCTTTGAGGAGGATTTCGCCACATATTTATTCAGAAGCGGCATTAAGAAAATCTGGCTTGATATGGAAAACAGAGAATGGCACGGGGAACGTACCCCTGCTTTGCGGTTTGCGGAGAAGGTACACTGCCATGCACCGCAGATGGTCATTGGGGATTTGTATCCTCTGTTCAGCGATATGCGTCTGATTAAGGAAGAATGGGAGCTGGAGCGGATGCGGAAAGCCATGGATATTACCCGTCTGGGGATTGAAGCCATGATGCGGACGGCAAAGCCCAATCAGAAGGAATATGAAATTGAAGCGGCGTATGATTATACGCTGATGGTGAATGGCGCAAGAGAAAAGGCGTTCCGCACCATTGCGGCAGGCGGCAAGCGCGGGACGATTCTGCATTATGTGGAAAATAATCAGACCGTTGCCGATGGCGAGCTGATTCTGATTGACGCAGGTGCGCAGTGGCAGTGGTATAACGGGGATATTTCCCGCACCTTCCCCGTCAACGGCAAATTTACGGAGCGGCAGAAGCTGGTCTACAATATCGTTCTGGAGGGACAGCGGAGAGTCATTGATGCCATTCGTCCCGGTGTGCAGTTCAGTAGTCTGAATGAATTGCTGAAGGAATATTATTTTACGGCATTAAAGGAAATCGGCTTGGTGGAAACCAGAGAGGATGTAGCGAAATATTATTACCATGGCGTGAGCCATTACCTTGGTGCGGAAACGCATGATATCGGCAGATACGGCGACCGTGTACTGGAGCCGGGTATGGTACTGACGGTAGAGCCCGGACTGTATATCGAGGAATGGGAAATCGGGATTCGGATTGAGGATGATGTTCTGGTGACTGCGGAAGGCAATGAGGTGATGACTGCCGCTATGCTGAAAACAGTGGACGAGATCGAAGCCTTTATGGCGAAGGAATAAGAAATGACGGAGTTTAAGGAAACAGATTTATATGAGCCGATTCGCGCGTTTCTGGAGGAAGAAGGCTATCAGGTGCAGGCAGAGGTGAAGCACTGCGATATTGCTGCCGAGAAGAACGGCAGACTGGTTGTGGTGGAACTGAAAAGGGCCTTTGGGCTGAAGCTAGTTTATCAGGGCTTGGAGAGGCAAAGCCTGACGGATGAGGTTTTTGTGGCAATCCCTCGTCCGAAGAAGGGCGCAAGAGAAAAGGCGTGGCAGGACATGCTGCGTCTGCTGAAGCGTCTGGAATTGGGACTGCTGACTGTTGCGCTGGACAGCCCGTTGAAAACGGTGGACGTGGTACTGACACCTGCGGACAGCATGATTCGTAAAAATAAGCGAAAAAAGGAGCAGCTGCAGGCGGAGCTGGAAGGCAGACAGCTAGACGCAAATATCGGCGGCATGACAAGACGAAAAATTATCACTGCCTATCGGGAAAGGGTCATCCGTCTGGCGTGTATTCTGGAGCGAGAAGGGAAAATTTCTCTGGCGGAGCTGCGCGCAAGGGGCTTAGAAGAGCTGGCTGTGCTTCTCGGCCGCAATTATGAGAAATGGTTTGTGCGCGTGGAAAAGGGCGTTTATGCCCTTTCGGAAAAAGGAAAAACCGAATTGAAACGGGCGGATTATGCGAAGGTGGCTGCATATTACAGGCAGGAACAGCTTGGAAGAAATGAGGAAACGATATGAAAATATGGACAAAGCGAATTCTTCTTTTTCTAATCTGCATGGGGGTTGCCGGCTGTCTGGCGGTGGTCTGGCTGAGTGCCTATGTGAAAAGCGAAACGGCGGCGCGTATTCTTTCAGCGGAGGAAGCGGCAAAGCAGGATGCGGATTGTATTCTGGTGCTGGGATGCGGTGTGCGTCCTGATGGGACACCGAGCCTGATGCTGACCGACCGACTGGAAACAGGCATTGCGCTTTATCGGGCAGGCGCGGCGGAAAAGCTTCTGATGAGTGGTGATCATGGCACAGAGGACTATGATGAAGTAAATACCATGAAGCGGATTGCGAAGGAAAGCGGCGTGCCTTCCACAGATATTTTCATGGACCATGCAGGCTTTTCCACCTATGACAGCGTCTATCGTGCAAAGGAGATTTTCTGCGCGGAAAAGGTGATTATCGTCAGCCAGAAATACCACCTGCCACGGGCATTATATGTTGCGGAGAAATTAGGCCTGGATGCCTATGGCGTTGCGGCGGCAGATGTGAGCTACAGAGGGCAAAGCTACCGCGAGGCACGAGAAATGCTTGCAAGAGCGAAGGATTTCTGCAATGCGGCACTGAAACGAAAGCCCAGACTGCTGGGGGATGCCATTCCCGTCAGTGGAAACGGAGATAGTACAAACGATTAAGCAAATAAAAAAGGCTGTCTGATTTTTCAGACAGCCTAAAAAGGTGTCGACAGAGTCGACACCTAAGTCGAAATCAGGATTTCGACTTGTTGAAACAGAAGAATAAACAGACGAGTTCCATCGGCTAAAAAGCCTTGAAACTCGCTGTTTTCCTCGCCGGAAATAAATTCCGACTGCGGATTTTATTCGGGAAACGGATTTGTTTCCCGAACCCTTCCGCGGTTAAAAATAATTTTTTATATGCGAAAGGCTGTCTGATTTTTCAGACAGCCTTAAATTCTGTTTTTTATTCTTCGCCGAGATAATCTCTGGGGTTCTGATATACCCCGTTCAGCTGAATTTCATAATGACAGTGGACACCTGTGGACATCCCTGTACTGCCTGTGGTTGCAATGGTATCGCCTTTCTTTACCTTATCGCCGACAGCTACGTTCAAATCCGTGCAGTGTGCGTATAAGGTGGTGAAGCCGTTGCCATGGTCAATCACAACATAGTTGCCGAATTCGCTATGATACTGTGCGGTAACAACAGTCCCCGATGCGGTTGCATAAATGGGGATGATTCTGCTCTGTGTGGAGATATCCATGCCATAATGCTTTCTGCCGTCACTGATGGAGGGATCGGCAGAGGGATTGAATTCTGTGGAAACGGTACGGCTGTCAACAGGCCAACCGCTCGGTGCATTGCTCAGTGCTGCCAGATAGGTTACGGTATCTGCAACAGCAGAAAAGGAAATGCTTGTTTCATCCATCAGAAGGCTCATCTTATCCAGATGGGTGGAAAGAGCAGATGCCTTATTATAGGATGTGCTGACGAGGGTAGTAAAGGTCGGAGCTGCCGCCTCTGTTCCCTCTGTGGGTGCCAATGCAGATGTCATAGCGGTTAAATCCAGAGAAGCAGAAGAATCGGATTCATCCAGATTGGTAATCTGATGATACAAATCCTCTTTTACGGATTCGATTTCGTTCATTTTGTGCTCCAGCTCTGTTGTTTTATTCTGGAGAGCATCGATATTTTCGGTATATTCGGTATTTTCGGTTTCCAGAAGCTCTGCACGCTGTTCCAGCTTACGGCGTTCCCGTTCGGTTTCCAGTAGCTGCTCCTTAGAGGTATGCAGATCTGTTTTTGTTTTCTGATATGCACCAACGGCGCAGACAGAACCGCCGACCAGAAAAACTGTCGCTGCGCAGACCGCCACAGCATGACGGATGCGGAAGTGGAGCGTTTTCTGCTGACCCTTATGAGAAATATGAAGTGTCAGGAAATGCTTATGGGGTTCCTGCGATTGCTCTTGATTTTCGTTCTGAATTTCATTCTGATTTTCATTCATTCGGAAATATCTCACCTTTCTTTTCATGATATCCATAGGATATTATAATGGAAGAAGTTGGGTTTGTAAACTAAAACTTCATTAAAAGTTTAAATTTTGTAACAATTCGGTAACATTTCGGAGAGTAGACGAAGTGTTGACAGTGTGGTATACTGAAACGGTATGTAATGCGTATGCTATAATAGGTAGAAATATGTTAGGTGTGTCCCAATGAGAAAAAAGGAAGGGGCTTTTTTATGGAGCCAAAAATAAAAATGGGCATCAGCGCAGTCCAAAACGGTTTGCGCGCGGTATCGCTTGGAAGAAAGGCTTTGGCATTTCGGAAATTTCTGCCGGGCGGCAGAAGAAAAGCAGCCGGAAGGGCAATGCAGAAGGCGGAAAAGCAGGCGGTGCAGGCAAATACAAAGACCCTCCGCAAGAAGGACAGGCGGAAGGCATTACAGCGCATCAAGGGCATCGGGCGTGTGGCTTTGGTGGTGCGAAGAAAATATTTCTGACAAAAATCAATGGTTAGGAGGAACGCCAAAATGGACGAGATGGAAAAGAATGAATTAGAAAAAAATGAGGAATTGGAGCCGAAAGAAGCAGTAGAAACCAAAGAGGAGCCGACACAGGATGAAGCATCTGTGACGGATGCGCCTGCGGCGGAAGAAGCTGTAGAAACGGCGGAAGAACCCGTAACGGCAGAAGCTTCTGTAGAAGAAACAGCAGAAGAGCCTGAGATAGAGGAAACGGAAGAACTGAAGCAGGAAGAAGCGAAGCAGGAGGAACAGCCTGCGGAAGCCCCTGCGGCGCAGAAAGCGGAAAAGGGCGGCGTACTGGGGATTGTGATTGGCTTGATTGCGCTGATTGCGATTGTGGCGTATGCGTGGATGAACCCAATGGGAAAAGCTGTTGATACGGGTATCCTGTATACCAAGGATGATAATCTGTATTATTACGATTTGAAAAATGCACCCTATCAGGTGCAGGAGGGACTGAGCAACGGCGGCACCTATCATTACTTCTACACTGCCTGGGGCGCAAGCGTGACAGAGGATGGCAGCTATCTGTATTTCTCCGATGATGTGGATGAAAACGGTGCATTTGTGCTGTATCGCAGGGATGCGAAAAATGCGGATGCAAAGGCGGCGCAGATTGATACGGATGTTTACGATTACATGGCAAGCAAGGATGGCAAGGTGGTCGCTTATTTGAAAAAAAACGGCGAGACCTACGCGCTTTGTGTCTATGACGGCAAGGAAGTGCAGACCGTAAAGACGGGCATAAATCTGGAAAATGATGTTTATGCGTTGAGCGGCAATGGCAAATATCTTGCATTCACCGATACCACAGGGCTTCTGAATGCAGTTGCAGTCGGCAAGAATATGGAGGATAACATTCTTCCCCTGACCGATTCCGCGGAAACCTACGCATTGGCGGAGGAAAGCGGAATTCTGTATTACGTTGCGGCAGGCAAGGATGGCTATAACATTTTCAGCTATGATTTCAAGGGAGAGCCCAAGACCGCAGTCGAAAATGTTTCTTCCATGGAAATGATGCCCAACGGCAGAGATGTGCTCTACTGCAAAAAGAGCGAAGAAAAGGTGCTTTATAAGGACATTATCGTGGATGACATGGCAGAGCAGGATGCGAAGCTGAAAAAGGGCGATGAGGGCTATGAGCAGAAGGTGCAGAGAGACGAAATCCGTAAGGCAATGAAAAACGGCGAGGGCTTTGAACCGCTTTTGCAGGAATGTTATGTGCTGACAGGTGGCAAGAGCGTTCGGGTAGCAGGTGATGTGGTTGCGGCAGTCGGTGTTGACAGCAAGCAGACCTATGTGGCAGGCTATAAAACAAAGGAATTTACACCCATGCATCTTTCTGTAATGGATGGCGGACTGGACATGGTGGAATATATTTATTATATGTCTCTGAATTATGGCGGCATGGAGGTATTCCTTGCGGATACGACAGGGAAGGTAAATCTGCTTTCCGGCAGTCAGCCACAGTTGGATGGGCTGAAGCTTTCCGAAAACGGCAAGAAGGCAGCTTATCTGGATACCGATGCGAATACAGGGGATACCATTCTGGTGGAAATCGAGCTGGGCAAGGAAAAAGCAGAAACCGTTGCCACAAATGTACAGAGCTTCGGCTACATCGGCAATACTCTGATTTATTACTTTGATTATACAGAAGGCGTAGGCACATTGGGCGCAGCAGGCAGCAAAACAACCATTGCAAACGCAAGCGGCGTACAGTTCACAGAGGACGCGGTGTATTATGTTGCCGATGCAGATGCAGCAACAGGCAACGGCGAGCTGCGTGCATGGGATGGCAAGACAGAAACCACCATTGCCAAGGATGTATTTGCTTTCCAGTATAAGGATAACGGCAAGCTGGTTTATATCGGCAAGTATGATGTGAATGCAGGCGTGGGCGATTTGTATTATTATGACGGTAAGGAAGCACGCAAGCTGGATACAGGCATTACGGCAATCTTTATTTATTGAGGATGATACGATGAACGAAAGAATGGAAACAAACAACCCTGAGGCAACCGAAGCCTTGGGAGAAAAACTGGGACGAGAGGCAAGGGCGGGGCAGATTTACTGCCTGAGCGGCGATCTGGGCGTTGGCAAAACGGTCTTTACGAAGGGCTTTGCCAAGGGGCTTGGGATTACGGGGCATGTGACCAGTCCTACCTTTGCCATTGTGAATGAATACGAGGGCAGACTGCCGCTGTATCATTTTGATGTGTACCGCATTTCCTGCGAGGAGGAAATGGAGGACACCGGCTATGAGGAATATTTTTATGGTGAGGGCGTTTGTCTGGTAGAATGGGCGGAGTTGGTGAAGGAGCTGATTCCTGCCGAAGCTGTCTGGATTACGATAGAGAAGGACTACACCAAGGATGACGATTACCGCCGCATCACCATCAGACAGGAGGGCTGAGGATGAAGATTTTAGGAATTGACACCACAGGGCAGACTGCCAGTGCCGCTCTTGTGGAGGGAGATAAGCTGATTGCGGAATTTACCATGAATTATAAGCTGACGCACAGCCAGACCATCCTGCCCATGATTGCGGATATTCTGGAACGGACGGAAACGGACAAGGCAAGCATTGACTGCATTGCCTGTGCCTGCGGCCCCGGCTCCTTTACCGGAGTGCTGACCCTGGCAGTGTGCAGCGTGGGACTTCTCTGCAAGCGCTTCACAGAGGCCATCGACACCTTGGATTTTCGGGCGTATCACGCTCTGGAGGCCATGGGGACGCCGAAGCTGTCCTGCGTCCGCCACGCGGCCCTGCCGCAGCTGGTGCCTCAGTTCTTCTCCGCCTGGCTCTATCGGTTTGACGTCAATATCCGCGAGGCCTCCGCCCTTGGCCTGGCCGGTGCGGGCGGAATCGGCGCGCCGCTGATCCTGGCCCTGAACCAATACGCCTGGCATGATGTCAGCACTCTGGCGCTGGGCATGATCGCCTTGTCCTGGCTGGTGGATCTGGTCTCCGCTTTCTGCCGCCGCAGGGACGCCTGAGGCCGATGCCCGCCAGCAGCCGGATCCGGTGCAGCCCCCCGTTCCGCCCCGGCGGGAAGGATTCCGGCGGAGCTGCTGCAAAGCAAGACACGGACAGTCTTTGGACTGTCCGTGCCTTGCGATTCCCCGGCCGGGGGCCGCTCAGAGTGCTTCGTATTCCGCGTCGCTCACCGGCTCGCACCACTCGTTAGAGGTGCCTTCGCCGGGCACTTCCACTGCCAGATGAGAGAACCAGCAATCGGGTGCAGCACCGTGCCAGTGCTTGACCTCCGGGGGAATATTCACCACATCGCCCGGATGCAGCTCCTGCGGCGCTTTGCCCCATTCCTGATAGTAGCCCCGGCCTGCCACGCAGACAAGGATCTGCCCGCCACCCTTTGCGGCATGGTGGATGTGCCAGTTGTTCCGGCAGCCCGGCTCAAAGGTGACGTTGTAAATGCCAACCTGTGCGGTGGACAAGGGTGCCAGATAGCTTTTTCCGCTGAAATATTGTGCAAAACCGTCGTTGGATGCACCGATGGGGAACACCATTTCACTCTGGTGCTTTGCCTTGGCATCCTCTGCAGCGTCCTCTGCCCAGACTTCCTTGGCCATGCGGAAAGCCGCCCACGCCTTGGGCCAGCCTGCATAAAACGCCGCATGGGTCAGGATCTCTGCAATCTCAGTCCGGGTAATACCGTTGTTTTTCGCTGCCGTCAGGTGATACCGAAACGAGGAGTCCGTCAGTCCCTGCGCCATCAGTGCTACCACCGTCACAAGGCTGCGGTCCCGGAGGGAGAGTTTATCCTCTCGGCTCCACACCTGCCCGAATAGTACCTCATCGTTAAGTTCCGCAAATTTTGGCGCAAATTCGCCCAGAGCATCCCGCCCTGCTGTCTGTTTCACTGCCATTATACGTTCCTCCCCATCTCGTAAGCCTGTGCCATTGCAGAGGTGTTTCGCACCGCACCCGGCTCATAGACACCGCCTGCTACAAGGACTCCCTTTTCCACGGCACCTTCCACACAGTCTGCATAGCCCCGGAAGCAGGCCAGCGTAGTGTCCGCAGAGGCTTTTTCCTCGTCTGCCATGGTGGTGATGTAGTAGAATTCCTTGTCTTTGACCTCAAGCCACCGTGCCACGGTACGGTCGATCACTGCCTTCAACTGGGCACTGATGGAGTAGAAGTATACCGGGCTTGCCAGCACAATGACATCGGCATCGATCATCTTTTGCAGGATGTCTGCCATATCATCCTTGTGGACGCAGGCTCCGCCGTGGGTGCTGCAGTAGTAGCAGCCGGAACAGGGAGCCACCTTTTTCTCAGTGACCCGGATCTTTTCTGCTTTGTGCCCGGCATCCTGCGTTCCACGCAGAAATTCATCGCATAGAATATCAGAGTTACCGCCCTTCCGTGGACTGCCAGACAAAATCAATACCTTCTTGCTCATAGGAACCTCCTTGACAGCGGAGTGCATCCGCATTATGATGTTGATAAAGTTTGATTTTATCATACAACTTAAAGCGCACTTTAAGTCAAGGACTTTTTGAAAAAACGGAGGTTTCAGATGATCTATACCGTAGGTGAAATGGCACAAAAGCTGGGCGTACCTGCCTCCACCCTGCGCTACTACGACAAAGAAGGGTTACTTCCCTTTGTGGAGCGTTCCTCCGGCGGCATTCGGATGTTCCGGGAAAACGACTTCGAGTGGCTGCAGGTCATCCGCTGCATGAAAAAAGCCGGAATGTCCATCAAGGATATCCGGCAGTATATTGAGCTTTCCATGCAGGGAGACGACACCATTGACACCCGGCTGGAAATGTTCCGGCATCAGCGCGAGGTGCTCACCCAGCAGATCCAGCAGTTACAGCACACGCTGGAGACCGTGGAGTATAAATGCTGGTTCTATGAAGCCGCCAAAGCCGCTGGGACAGTGGATGTCCCCGGTGCAATGACCGATGCGGATGTGCCGGAGCAGTTCCGTGCCATCCGACAGGAGCTTCGGGGACAGAAGATGCCGAATATCGAAAGATAAGAAATGCCGTTCCAGTTGCTTTGGAAACGGCATTTCTCTTAATCGTCTAACCCACATCCCGGAGCAACAGCTCCACACAGCCGTTTGGAATGAGCATGAATTGACATTTCCGAAGAAAATGAAAAATCCGAACCCTTCTCCTATCGAGAAAAGGTTCGGATTTTCATTGTTTGGTG
>OLNX01001175.1_pt1 | contig 23112 bp, 29 predicted proteins | sample 1672611 | NCBI WGS metagenome assembly OLNX01 (sample SAMEA3136705, study PRJEB25190) | human gut metagenome | reverse complement strand
GCTCTATTGGGGAACGATCCTGATCCTGGTCGGCGTGCTGTTTTTCGGTAAAGAGGTCAACGGGGCGAAGTCGTGGATCATGATCGGGCCGGTGGCGTTGCAGCCCACCGAGTTTGTCAAGTTTACGACCTCGCTCGCGCTCGCACGGTATATGAGCTCCTATACGTTCGATATCCACCGGCCGCACGATTTGCTGCGGGTCGGTGCGATTATCGGCCTGCCCGTACTGATCGTGATGTTGCAGAACGATACCGGATCGGCATTGGTTTACGGCTCTTTCCTGTTCATGTTCTACCGCGAGGGATTCAACCGCTGGGTCTATGTGGTGCTGATTATGGTGGTTTCACTCTTTGTCTTCTCGTTCCTGCTCGACCCGGCCGCATTGCTGATCGTGCTGTTGCTCGTGTGTGTGATCAGCGAGGGGCTGACTAACGGATACTGGCGCAGTAAACTGATCTATGTTGCGGCGCTTACGCTGTTCGTCGCTTTGCTCTATATGCTTCTTCCGATGCTGGGCGGATCGATCTCGCTGCATACCGCGATTCTGGTCGGCGTGGTGTTGTCGCTTGGGCTGGCGCCAGAACCTCCGTTTCGCCGCCGCATGGGAGCGGGCGATGGAGGGAACATTCCCCGGCCTCACCCGGCCCGTGCTGTTCAGCTACCGCTTTTACAATCAGGACCTCACCACCGGAAGCCTGCTCATCGAGATAGGCGGCCATGGCAACAACCTCAACGAAGCCCTGTATGCCGGGCAGCTGGCCGCCGAGGGGCTGATCAGGGCCTTGCAATAAAAAAGCCCGCTCAGGCATCGCAGCGCCATACCTGAGCGGGCAAGATCCATTATTCGTATACCACGCAGCCCAGAACCGTCTTACCAAGACGAGCAATCTGCTCCTTCTGGTCGTTCACGCTGCTGTAACGGGAGCAGCTGCAGTCGGCCACGAGCACCACCGCGTCGGCGGCGTTGACTTCCAGAACGGCGGTGGAGGAGACCAGTACGCTCTCGGCGCAGGTCAGCTTCCGGCTGCGGAGGGTGTCGGCAGCCTGCAGCTGGGCGGTCAGGGCAGACAGCTGCTCTGCGGGCAGATCGCCGGTGACGAGGATGCGATCAGCCTTGGGGGCACGGCTGGCAATGGTGGCGGCGATCAGGCGCACCGTCTCGTCGTCGCGGCTGCCATCGGGGCGGCCCTCCAGCTTGTTGAGTTTGGCGTCCAGCTTGACTGCCTTCCGGGCAGCGGCACTGGCAAGCGTACCGAGGATGGGCAGATTGCAGGTGGACTTGAGGTCCTTCGCAGAGTAGACGAGGCCGGAGGTCAGGAACTTGACGACCGCAGCGCCGGCTACCAGGATCACGCCGAGGACGAAGCCGATCACGGCAAACTTCACAAGAGAGGAGCTGCCGTTGCCCGGATCTTCCGGCACTTCGAGGGCAGCCAGGTCCTGATCGGCCTTCTGGATGTTCTGCTCCAGCAGGTCGTGCTGCGCCTGTAGATCGGTCATCTGGTTCTGCAGGCTGGTCAGGTTGTCGCGGGTGTTCTGCTGTTGGTCGCGCAGGTCGGTGGACACGGTGACGCTGCTGGTGCGGGACAGCAGGGTGATGCTGTGGTGCCCCACGGTGGACTCAATCGTCTCGTACAGGCCGTTCATCCGGGCGATGACAGCGTCCAGAATGGCGGTGGCATCTTCCTCGGATGCTGCGTTGATGCTGATGGAGAGCAGGCGGGTGGAGTTGTCGCCCCAGACACTGACCAGCTCCCGCATGTACCGCTCTTCCATGTTGAACTGCTCTGCAATGGCAGAAATGGCCTCGTGATTGGTCAACAGGGAGGTGTATGCACTCAGGACCGAGCTGGTGTAGTCGGGGTTCTGGTAGTCCATGCCGGGCATGATCTTATAATCGGTGGTGACGTACAGATCCGCTCTGGCGTTGTAGACATTGTAAGGATCGATGCTGTTCAGGACGGACTTTTCCATGTACTCTTCGGCGTTGTCGATGTTGAACTGGACCGTCTGCTGCGAACGCTCGTTGTCGCGCAGCTGCTGGTTGTAGCTCTGCACGTCGGTATCGCGTTTGTTCTGTGCTTCGCGGTACTCGACCATGTCCTCTTCATACGTCTGCTGGGCCGAAGTGCGGGGTGCGGTCTCGCCCTCTTCTGCCGCCTTCTGGACGGCGGCGTTCCACGAGATGTTCTTCACAACAGCCACGCCTGCAAACAGTACGGCGCAGACCAGGGCTGCGGCCGCCATCTGCCGGTATTTGTGCAGGACCGTGAACAGCAGGGAAACGAGGTCGATCTCCTCTTCCTGCTCATACGGGATCTGGTTTTCAGTCATAAATGTCCTCCTAAAACAACAGAGAGTTTGCGGCGCGGGATGCCTCCCTGGAACGCCCGGAAACAGGATGTGTATAAAGCGCACAACATATCATTTTAGATGATATCATTTTTCGGCCCGGAATGCAAGATAAAGTCTTGATTTTTGATTGACTGCAAATTGTATTATTAAATGCGAAAGGAAGCGAAAGCCTCCCGACGCATTATTTTTTTACCCAGAAACACAGAAAAGCCCAGACGCGGCCATTTTATAAAGTCTGTATTTTGCGGTGTAGGCTAACAAGTTTTTGCCCGGTTTTTAAGGGGAAAACCGGGAGGCGGTGGAGAGCAACAACGCCATAAAAGGCTCCATGTCGTTCAACAAGTTTGCGGCTTTTAAGGTGAAAGCCGATACGGTCAAGGCGGCCCAGACAAAAGACGCCAGCCGGAGCGCGTGAAAGCCGGTGGACAAGAACACGCCCGAAAATACAGATTTTACAAAATGGCCGAGTACGGCAAGCGACCACGAGAAGGAGGTGAGATCGTGAGTGGATACAGATACATGACACTGGCCGATCGGCAAAAGCTGGAGGCTCTCTATCTGAAAGGCGAGCGAGTTCAGGACATAGCCGACCAGATCGGCGTCCATGTGGCGACCGTTTACAAGGAACTAAAGCGAGGCGAAACCGGCGAACTTGACCGCAACATGCGGCGGGAATACAGCGCCATGCTGGCCCAGCGACGCCTCGCCGAGAACTTCAAAAAGCGCGGGCGAAAACCGGAGGACGCCGACCAGCCAGAACCGGCCGGAGTAATAGGCATATAGCAGCCGAAGAAAGGAGGCACCAGCATGGCAGACGCTAACAACTTCAAATATGACGCCACTCTCTTGTGCCGGGCGTCTTTCCCGGCCGTACTGGAAGCAGGCGATCGTCCCTGCATTGTAGAGGTGAGCGTGTATCGGCTCAATGCCGTGGCCGTCACCAGTTACATGCTCGACGGCTTCGAGCCTCTGCTCCAGTTCCTCGGCATGGACGGGACGGACACCTACATAACCCGGCATGAGGTTGAGGACATTTTCACCGTTGTGCATATCGACAAGGAGGTGGAACCATGGCAGCACTGAACGCAATCGCAAGAGAATGGGCCGACGAGCTGCGCGAGGGGATCGCGTGGGTGATCGTCTGGAAAACCGGCCGGAGCTGGAACGCTCAGGCGGTGTGGCTCAACTGCGACGACGACACCTTCGAGCCGGAGGATCTGGAACTGGCCCGCAAGGTGCTGGAGCAAGATCCGAACGCCGTAATGCTCAACGGCTACTACTGCGGCCACTTCGGTGAGGACATGACAGCGGCAGAGCTGGCCGCCGGGATCCGCTGGCACTATGACAACGGCTACAACCAACTGGACGGATCGACCGCTTTTCCGGCAGAACCGGAGCCGCGCCCAGAGGGCGTACCGGCCGACATGCCATGGTACGGAAAGCCGACCACCGAGGGGCCGGATCCCTACGTCTACGACGGCTGCATGAGCCCGAAGGACTACGAGCACATGCACGAGCTCATGGCCGCGGATCGACAGCATGAGGACGCACAGCAGGCAGAACACCCGCCCACCATGGATCTGACGATCGCCCTCACGCCGGACACGGCCGCCGCTCTGCTGGACGCAATCACGCCGCAGATCGTGAAGTTCTGGGAGTCCGTGAGAAGCTGGGTGAACGAGGCAGCGAAGGCCCTCGGCAAACTTATGGCAGCCATAGGCAAGGCCGCCGCTGAGGCCGTGAACAACCTCGTGGACGCCATGCTCTACAACGCAAACGACCGCCCGAAGTGGTGGCATTTATACAAGCACGCAAAGAAGCGGCGAACGCGCAAGAAATACCGGCGGCTGCTTATGAAGCAGCTCACCCGGAAACTGGCCGCCGCGTCTGGATAGGAGGTGATCCCGTGAGCAAACCGTACAGAGTATGCCCGCATTGTGGCAGCCATCTGGATCCCGGTGAACGCTGCGACTGTCAAGACAAGCGCGAGCCTGAAACCGCGGCAGCGGCAGGAAAAGCAGCAGCTCCGGCCGTAAAAAACCGACACGAGCCCGTGCTCATGCCCGGCGCATGACCGGCGCACGGTATGAGACATGCCGCGAGTGCGGGCTGGAATGGAATGTAAGCAAACAGGCGCTGATCCCGTGGTACGGCTACCTCTGTCCGAGGTGTAGAGGAAAAAGACAAAGAAAGGCGAAAAAATGAGCACAAACAGCACGCAAGTGGGGGACTACTGCTGGTGCCCCAGAAGTTTTGTCCTCGGCGGGTATTGGAACGCTGGATCCATGGCCGGACTTTTCGCACTGGATCCCAGAATAGGCGCAACTTCGCGAGTGCAATTTCCTGCGATACGCCTCGCTGGTATTCTACCACGCACGAAACCAACATATCCGGCATTTATACCGCGCCGCTGGATCTATTTATCAGAGCACGCCAAAAAAGCAAGGACGCGCAAAAAATGGAAGCACGCAATAGCTCGAAAGATTGAGCTTTACAAAAAAAGGAATAAAGGAGCGATAGCATGAGAAACGAGGTTATTTTTGACGACCGGGGGATCCCGGACATTTTGGTGGTATATACACCCGACGAGCTGGGCCTCCCGGCCACGCTGAAAGGCAAGGCCGTGAAGGAGTACGCAATCAGCAAATACCCCAACACCATGATCGGCGGCAGGCCCTACTCCCTGCCCTACCAGCAGCCCGCCGTAAACATCAACCACGACGAGGCGATCCGGCTCTGCGAAAGCAAGGGGCCCGGCTGGCACTTAATCACTAATGACGAGTGGGCGGCACTTGCACACCAGAGCCGCAAAAAGGGCACCCTCCCCCGCGGAAACACGGATCGCGGGAAAAGTCACAGCCACCCGGAGGAAACCGGCGTCACGTTCAAAGACGCGAGCGGCAGCTGCAAAACGCTGACCGGCTCCGGCCCGGTAACGTGGAACCACGACGGCACCGCCGAGGGCGTGGCCGACATGTGCGGCAACATCTGGGAGCACGTCAGCGGGATCCGCTTCGTAGACGGGCAGGTGCAGGTGATACCCGACAACGGAGCGGCAGCGGGCGCGGATCAGTCCAAGGACTCAAAAGAGTGGACGCCTCTCTATTCGCCGGACGGAGACACCATTTACTACAACGTGGAGAACGGCAGGATCAAGCTCCAGCCGATAGCACCGGACGATCAGGACTATGACGGCGTGCGCTTCACCGAGCTGGACGGCTCGCTGATCGACGTACCGGAGAAGCTGATCGAGCTCGGCCTCTACCCTGCGCCCGGATATGACGGCACGGACTACTTTTGGCTGGACACTGACGGCGAACGCTGCGTGATCCGCGGGGGCTACTGGAACCACGGTGCGGGCGCTGGTGTGTTCGACTTCTACGGCGACTCCCGCGCGTATGTGTACTGGAGCGTCGGCTTCCGCTCCGCTTTTGTCCGGTACTCTGGCGACTCTGGCGATCTGGATAATCTGGACGACGAGGACAGCAAGCAGACCGACAAACCGAAGGAGAACGCGGCCGCGCCGTCGTCTGATACGCTGCCCGGATCCGTAAAGTTACCCACTCTTGTGCGGCTTGTGCTGGCCCACCAACTGACCGTCCTTTATGAAACGGCAGGCGGCAAGGATCCCGAAGGCTTCAAGCGCATAGCAGCGCACGCAGCCACCGACAAAGAGCTCCAGCAGGCCGCAGCTCTCGCACTGCCGCTGTCTCAGGTGAACGCGGCCGTGGAACTGTACCGGAATATCAGCCAGCAGCTCAAAATAGCCAACACCCTGACGGTGACGATCGGGAAGGAGGCGGCCGACCATGAGTAACCTCGCGGACGTTTTCACGAAGTACAAAGCCGTGGTATTTTTCGACACCGAGACGAGCGGCCTCGACGCCAACACCTGCCAGATCATTGAGCTGGCAGCGATCAGGATCGAGCAGACCGCCCGCGGCACCCTCCGCATGGCAGACACCGCCGACATGTTCGTGAAGCTGCCGGAGGGCGAGAAGCTCCCGGAGCAGATCACCAACCTGACCGGGATCACCGACGAGCTGCTGGAGGCCGAAGGCGTGACCGAGGGAGAAGCTGCAGCACGCTTCACCGACATGCTCCGGGGCGGCCCGGTGCTGCTGGTGGCCCACAATGCACAGTTTGACCTCCTTTTCTGCCGGGCTATGATCTGGCGGCACGTCGCTGACGGCGAGGAACTGTTCGAGGACGCGGACTATCTGGACAGCCTCACGGTTTACAAAGACCGCCGGGCATATCCTCACAAGCTGGCAAACGCGATCGTCGCCTACAAGCTGGAGGACAAAGTGCAGAACTCCCACCGGGCGATCGACGACGTGGCCGCACTGTTTGAGGTATGCAAGGCCATGGACGACGAGCGGGCCGACCTTCTGGAGTATGTGAACATATTCGGCTACAACCCGAAGTACGGCGTCAGCGGTTTTCGCCTCGACGGCGTGACCTACTGGCCGCAGCGCTTCAACAAATACATGCAGTCGCCGAGCTACACCCTACCGGCGCTGGCGAAAGGAGCGAAAGCATGAGCAACGCCGTGATCATCACCCTGATAATTTGCGCGACGCTGATCGCGCTCAGTCTGATAAACAGAAAGAAATAGGAGGCACACCCATGGAAAACAAGGAAAATCTCGCGGGGGGGGGGTAAACGCATGAACCACAACACCCCGCTGACGCCGGAGCAGCGAGAACTCGCCGCCCGGTATCATCAAACCATTTATTCATATCTCCGGGGCAAAAGGCTGGACGCCTCGGAGTGGTACGACGTGGCCGTGTTTGGCTACCTGCGGGCCGTCCGGCTCTACACCACAAGGCCGGAGCTCCGACAATATTCTTTTACCACCATAGCGGGCAACACCATGGACTCGGAGATCGACAAAGAACGCCGGAAACAAAGACGCCGGATCCAGCCCCTCAGCCTCGACGCGGAAATGACCGAGGACGGCCTGACATTGTACGACGTAATCGGGGATCCGCAGTTTTTACCGTACCAGCGGGAGGACGAAGTGGTGGCGGCTCAATACATGCCGCTGCTGGAAGTTCTGACCGAGCAGCAGCTCGCCGTCCTCACCATGAAGGCGCAGGGGTACAGCTACCGAGAGATCGCCGAAGCGCTGGGGCTCAATACGCCGAGCGCGGCCGCTTCCACAGCAGACCGGGGACGCCGGGCAATTAAACGGGCCGAGGACAAACGCAGCGACGCCCTGAAAGCCAACACCGACAAGACGCTGGGCTGGTGTACCCCGATCGACCTTTTCCGGGAGTGCGAGGCATACGCCCGCAGGAAGCTGGCCCTCAATAAGCTGCACACCGGCGAAAGCTACGGCGAGGACTACCTCGCGCTGCTGACCGCCGACACGATCCGGGAGCGGGCATTTTCCCGCTACACCGTAAAACGCTATGAACTGGAGGCCGCATTATGACAGAACCACAAAAAAAGAACGGCCGCTCGACACCACCGGGCAGCCGTTCAAGGAGCAGCTATCAGCGCAGACGCCGAAAGCCTACGCCTATTTTACACCGGCTGGCGGCAAAATGCAAGCGCCTGAACTGGCGCACGCTGCTGGCCGTACTGCTGGCCCTGCTGATCGTCTTTTTCCTCACGCGCTGCACAACCGGCAGCGGCAAGGATCCGGGAACTACCGGAGAGCCAAAAGCGACGGCAGAGGCTACGACAGCGCCAGAGCCCGAACCTTCACAGCCTGCCGTTTACATTTTCAGAGACGGCGAAGGCTACCCGGTAAACATGGAGGGCCTGACGAACGCATGGGCGGCAGAGGCAGGATTTGAAAAGCGCTACACCATAACAGACGAGGAACGCTACGAGCTGGCGTCGGCAATCACCGCCGAGGCCGTCGGCGAGCCCTACGCGGGCAAGGTGGCCGTGGCCCAGTGCATACTCCAAGCATGTGAGGACGACGGGATCCGGCCGCTGGAAGCTCTGGAGCGGTACACATACAGCACCCGCAGGCCGAAGCCGACAGACGAAGCTCTGGCAGCCGTGGCGGCCGTGTTCGACTTCGGGCACGTCGCCACAACCGAGCCGATCAAGTATTTTTACGCGCCGGATCTGGCGTCAAGCGAGTGGCACGAGTCGCAGGTGTACGTTATGACCATAAACAATCACAAATTTTTCAAGGAGGCGCAGTAATGGACGAGAAAACCAAAACCCCGATCGAGCTCATGGCCGATCTACTGGCAACTATGACGGCCCGCGCAATCGAAGCCGAGCGCCAGCGCGACGAGGCCGAGAAGTCCTCGGACGAGTGGTATCAGAACTGGCAGGCCAAGGACGCAGCACTCAAAGAGGCTGAGGCCAAGCTGCGGGCAGAGATCGGAGAACATCAGGAAACCCGGCGACAGCTCCGGGAGGCGCTGAACAATCAGGAAGGAGATCAGAACAATGGGTAAAGCAATCAGCAAGGCGAAGGAAATCGCCGCAGAAAACGCAGAAAACACGGCGGCCGCTGCTGCCGGTATCACCACAGACGAAGCGGGCGAGGCTCTGGCCTCTGCTGCCGCAGCTCTGGCTCAGCAGGAACCGGAGGCCCCGGCCGTCACCCTCGACGAGCTGGAAAGCATGGACGCCTTCGAGCTGGAGGAAACCGAGGACGCGCCGCGCCCGGCATGGAGGATCACCGACGACGGCTGCGCGGACTGGGCCTGCCGTAAAATCGCCGAGGAAAAGGCCGAGCTCACCCGGATCAGGGAACTGGCAGAGGCCCAGATCGCCCGCATTGAGGAAAAGGTGGCAGCTGCCGAGCGCCGGTTTGAAAATGGCACCCGTTTCTTGACCTCAAAGCTCGCGGAATACTTCGAGACGGTGCCGCACAAGACCACCAAGACCAAAGCAAGCTACCGGCTTCTGTCTGGTACGCTGACGCGCAAGTTCGGCGGGGCCTCCATGGAAAAGGACGACGACAAGCTGGTGGAGTTCCTGAAAGCCTCCGGCAATCTGGAGTTCATCAAGACCGAGGAAAAACCCAAGTGGGGCGAATACAAAAAGCGCCTCGAAATCATGGGAGGCAGCGTCGTGGACAAGGAAACCGGCGAGATCGTGGACGGCGTGAAGGCAATCGAGAAGCCGGACACCTTCTCCGTGGACGTGTAAGGAGGGCGAACTATGGCAGCAGCTACAAAGACTGAGACAACCCAGCAAAAAGAGCCGGGAGCGCCGCCGCGTGAGGCTATGAGCCTTCAAGAGAAATTCGTCAAACTCCGGGAGGCCGTGCCCTCTATCACGCAGAAACAGCACAGCGACGGCGTAAAGTATAAATTTGCGAAAATCTTCGACGTTTACGAGCTTCTCACCCCGGCCATGAACAAGTACGGCGTCAACTTCGACATTGTGGGCGAGACAGCCACCAGACACGCCGAGAACGGGGATCTCGTGTATTATTCCAGCTTCGTGCAGCACACCCGGAACGGCGATCGCGTCGTGTGGGTGTATGAGGCCGACCTGACGCTCCGCTGGACGAACGCGGACGATCCAGAGGATAAGCTGGAGGTAACGCTGCACGCGATCGGCACCAATGACGGCGGCCCGGATAAGGCCAAGGGCTCCGCGTGGACGTACTGCCTCAAATACTACCTTTTTGAAAAATTCGGCATAGATCAGGGCGACGACGATCCCGACATGCAGGATCACACCAGCGAGGGACGCCAGCAAGCGCCACAGACGCCCACACAGCCTCAAAGCGGCGCTCAGGGTAGAAATACCCAACCGGCACCACACAACGCCCAGAACGGGCACACAGGCGCTTCACGGCCCCTATCTGACGCGCAGCTCTCCCGCATGTATCGCAAAGGCGAGGACGCGGGCCTGAACCAGCAGCAAGTCAACGCGCGGATCCTCCAGAAATACGGGCAGCAGGATCCGCACAACCTGACGCGGCAGCAGTATGACGAAATTTGCACCGCGCTGGACAACGCAAAGCAAGGAGGAACCGCTAATGTTTAACCATGTGGGACTTCTGGGCCGTCTGGCTCAGGAACCGGAAATCAGATACACGCCGGGCGGCACACCGGTGGCGAGCTTCGACCTCGCCGTGCAGGTGCCAAGCAAAGACAAGAACACACCGCCGGACTATATACCGATCGTGTGCTGGCGGGAGCAGGCCGAGTTCTGCGGCCGCTACCTCACTAAAGGCCGCCAAGTAGTCGTCGAGGGCCGCATTTCCACGCGGAAATATGACGGCAACGACGGCAAGCGGCACAAAGTCGTGGAAGTCAACGCCTCCCGGATCTACTTCGCCGACGGCAAGGAGTCGGGCGGTGGAGGTTATGGAGACAGCTATTCAGGATAACAGAAAGGAGGCAGAGCTATGGCTCAGGACGCAAAGAAAGGCTTTTTGCTTTACTACGACTACCGAAAGCACCTCGCCCTCCTGAACGACGAGGAACGCGGGAAGCTGCTCATGGCTCTGCTGGACTACGGCGAACATAACACCCAGCCAGAGCTCGAAGGTGCCGCTCTCATGGCCTTTTCCTTCATTCAGGCACAAATGGACAGAGACGCCGAGAAGTACGCCGAAACCGTCAAAAAACGCAGCGAGGCGGGCAAAATGGGCGGCAGGCCGACAAAAGCAAAGGACGCAGACGGAAAAGCAAAAAAAGCAAATGCTTTTTCTGAAAAGCAAAGCGAAGCAAAAAAAGGAGATACAGTAACAGATACAGAGACAGTAACAGATACAGAGACAGATATAGATCAACACCCCCTACCCCCTAAAGGGGGCCAGCAGCAGCCCGTCCCCTACGCCCGGATCGTTGAGCTTTATCACACGATATGCACCAGCTACCCCACGCTGCGGGCTATTGAGGGCAACCGTGAGAAGCAAATCGCGGCCCGCTGGAAGAAATACAAGACGATCGACGCCTTCCGGGAACTGTTCGAGAGGGCCGAGGCGTCGGACTTCCTGAAAGGCGACAACGATCGCGGCTGGACGGCTGACTTCGACTGGCTGATCCGGCCCACGAACATGAGCAAGGTGCTGGAGGGGAAATACGACAACGACAAGCTGAAAGGAGGACAGAGCCGTGGAAAAGATAGCGGATATTCTGGAAGGCCAGCGGACGCGGACGGAGGAACCGAGACGGCCCTCTCCGGCTTCACAATGGCAGACAGCTGAGCCGGATCCTGAAAAGCGGGATCCGTGGATCCTCAGCAACTCGCCGGAGGCTGCGGGCTTCAACCCTCCCGATCCGGTGCCGTGTAAATACTGCGGCAAGCCAAGGCTGACGAAGGGCTTCAAGTTCGGCGAGCGTATCATGTGGGCCCCGTATGGGCCGGAGCGCTGCGACTGCCCGGAGGCCGTGGCTGAATACGAGCGAGAAAAGGCAGAACGGGAGGCAAAGGAAAAGGCCGAGCGCGAGGCCAAGGAGGCCGAGGAAATGCGCCGCCGCGTGCGCCGGATCATAGGCGACAGCGGCATGAACGCCCGCTTCCTGCGCCGCACCTTCGACACATTCCAGCCAACACGGGACAACCAGAAAGCCTGCCGGGTATGCAAGACATACGCTGACACCTTCCGGGAGAAGCTGCCAAAGAACAACCCGGAGCCCGGCCGGAACGGCCTATTCATCACCGGCCCGAAAGGAACCGGAAAGACACACCTCGCCGCTGCCATAGCGAACCAGCTCATGCAGCAAGGCACCGCCGTGATCTGCATGACTATGATCGACCTGCTGGATCGCATTAAGCAGACCTACGAGCAAAGCAGGCAATACGGAGGGGAAACCAGCGAGGGCAACGTCCTGAGCACCTACAAGACCGTGCCGCTGCTCGTGATCGACGACATGGGGAAGGAACCCGCAACCGAGTGGGCCGTGTCCAAGATCTACGCCATAATCAACGCGCGGTATGAGGCATATATGCCGACAATCATCACCACCAACTACTCAGACGCCGAGCTCGTCCGCAGGCTGACGCCGAAGGACTCCGGGGATCCAACCACCGCCGACGCCACGATCGACCGGCTCCGGGAAATGTGCGCGGCCATAGTCACCACCGGCGAGAGCTGGCGCAGCAAGTAAGGAGGCGAAGCCGTGAAAATTGAGAAATTCAGAAAAGCGACACTCTACTGCGGCGACTGCCGGGAAATCCTGCCGGAGCTCGCGGGGGGGGGGTATCGGCCATAGTGACGGATCCCCCGTATGGGATCGCATACCAGACCGGGCGGCGCAAGGTAATGGACACACCCGACCTGCTGGCAAATGATACCGAGGCACCGCTCTGGAGCGTGCCGCTCATGTACGACAAACTGGAGGACGGCGGGGCGATCTACCTCTGCACCCGTTTTGACGTAGCACACCAATGGCAGCAGGCCCTCACAGACGCCGGGGCAATCCTGAAAACCCCGATCGTGTGGGATAAAGGGAACTGGACGAGCGGCGACCTCGCCGGGGACTACGGGAACCAATGCGAGCTAATCCTTTTCGCCCATAAGGGCAGGCACAAGCTCAAAGACGGCAGGCCCTCAAACCTCTGGCGGGTGCCGAGGGATCCGGCCGGAGAACACCCGACGCCAAAGCCAGTAGCCCTCATGTCACGCTGCATACATAACAGCGTAGACAAGGGCGGCGTGGTGCTGGATCCCTTCATGGGGAGTGGCAGCACCGGCGTGGCAGCTATCCGGGAAGGGTGCCACTTTATCGGGATCGAGCTGGAGCTGAAATACTTCGACATTTCCTGCCGGAGAATTGAGACCGAGGACAATCAACTATCAATTTTTGATTTTATTTAATTATGAAAGGAGGCCGGGCCATGAACTACATAGGCTCAAAGCGCAGACTGGCGGCGCGGATCGTGCCGCACATTCAGGAAGCAATAAAGACGACCGGCTTCTCCCTTTATCTGGAGCCATTCGTCGGCGGCGCGAACGTGATCGACAAAGTGGACGCGCCATATAGGATAGGCGCAGACAACCAGAGATACCTCGTGGCACTCCTGAGCGCCGCGGGGGGGGGGGGAACGCATACCGGAAACAATCACCCGCGAGGAATACGAAGCGGTGCGCGAAAACAAAGAGCGGTACCCGGAGTGGTATGTCGGGCTCGTCGGCTTCTGCGCTTCCTACAAATCTAAATTTTTTGGAGGATATGCAAACGGGGTACACACCAAAACCGGAGCGATCAGGAACTACACGGACGAGTCGATCCGCAGTCTGAAAAGGCAGCGGGAAGCACTGAGCGGGATCCCGTTCATCTGCTGCGACTACCGGGACTGACTGAACGTGAAAAACGCGGTTATATACTGCGATCCCCCATACAGGGAAACAACACAATACAGCAGCGGGCTTTTTGACAGCGACGCCTTTTTCGACTGGTGCCGGGCCGTGGCGCAGAATAACGTCCTCATAGTGTCGGAATACGACGCGCCGGAGGACTTTACAAGCATTGACGCCTTCGGCATACGCGCAACGCTGGGAGCCGGGCAAGCTGAAAAACGGGCCGAGCGCATATTCACAACGGGGATCGGCTGCGAAATATTGAAAGGAGCAAAACCATGAGAGACAGACTTGTTTATATATGCTCCCCATGCCGGGGAGAAATGGAGAAAAACATCATCAAGGCGCAGGGCTACTGCCGAGAGGCTGCGGAGCTCTGGCCGGACGTGCTGCCAATCGCGCCGCACGTCTACTGCACGCAGTTCCTCGACGACACAAACCCGCAGGATCGGGCCGTCGGCATGGACATGGGGATCTCACTGCTGAGCATGTGCGACGAGCTCTGGGTGTACGGGATCGACAATCCGAGCGAAGGCATGAAAGCCGAGATCGCCTACGCTGAGGAACACGGGATCCCCGTCCGGGACGCTGCGGACGTTTACCGGGACAAAACCGGCGAAAACCGGGACACCGAGCTGGGCGACGCGCTGATCGTCCTCCCCTCCCACGTCGGCAGCCTGAACGGCGTCGCGGCCATGGAGTCCACCACCGTGCGGATCTCCGGCGAGGCCGTCGTGGATCTGGCGATCCAGCTCAGACGCCACCGCGGGCATGACATAACGCTGGAGGCGGATCAATGAGCTGGGACACGATACCGGGAAAAAACCGCGAGGGCTACCCGGATCCGACAGCAGCGACCGCTCTCGCAAACGTGCAGCGAAGCCAGCGCGGGCTCCAGAGCAAGCGGGCCGGGGAACACTTCGAGAACCTGATCGCCGCGAGCCTGAACTGGTACAAGGACAAGGGCGTGGCCTACGTCGAAAAGACGCCGGAGCCTATGCGCCCTCTCCGGCCGCCAAACCGGCAGGGCCAGTTCCTTGCCTGCTACATCAAAGCCGGGCAGCCTGATTTTAAGGGCACCCTCACCGGAGGCCGCGCCGTAGTATTCGAGGCGAAGCACACCGACAGCGACCGGATCGAGCAGAGTCGCCTCACCGACGAGCAGGTGGCAAGCCTGACCGAACACCACCGCCTCGGCGCTGCTGCCTTCATTCTGGTGAGCGTGGGCCTGCAAGACTTTTTCCGGGTGCCGTGGGAAGTCTGGCGCGACATGAAGGACATATACGGCCACAAGCACATGAAGCTGGCTGAGCTGGAGCCCTACCGGGTGCAATATATCGCCGGAGTGCTCAAACTGCTGGAGGGCGTGGAACTCGACGCTCCAGACGGCGAACAGAAAGGAGATCATGCAAATGAATGAGGCATTATTAAGCAGCAAAAAGCTGGACTGGTGTACTCCGGCCGACTTTTTCAAGGAGCTGGATCAGGAGTTCCATTTTGACCTCGATCCGGCAGCGACCACAAAAAGCGCCAAGTGCGCGAGATATTTCACACCGGCCGACGACGGCCTGAAAGCCGATTGGGGGGGGTGCTGCGTGTTCTGCAATCCTCCATACGGGCGGCAGATCGGCGAGTGGGTACGCAAGGGCTACGAGGAAAGCCAGAAGCCCGGTACCGTCGTTGTTATGCTCATACCGGCCAGAACGGACACGGCCTATTTCCACGACTATGTATTCCATGGAAAAGCCGACGAGGTGCGCTTCTTGCGCGGGCGGCTCACATTCACGGACGAGGACGGCAACCCGACCACAGACGCCAAGGGGCGGCCCTGTTCCGCTCCCTTCCCCTCTGCCCTCGTTATCTGGCGCAGCCCTGACAAGGGCCAGAGCCTCCGGGACATGGTGCTGGATCTGATAAAGGCCGAGCCAATGACCGCGAACGAGATCGCGGCCACACTCTCCGACCGGGGGCAGCAGGTAAGCCGCAGCGACGTGGGCCCGATCCTCACCAAAGCGCAGGCAGCAGGAAAAATCAAGAACGCCGGAAAGCGGGTGTGCAGCGTGACGGGGCGCTCCGCAATCGTCTGGACGGCAGAAAGCGAGGGATAGTATGGCGATTTATCTCGGAAACCTAAGCGCCGAACAAATGGCGCACCGGCTCGGTGTAAAGCTGAGCCCGAAGGAACTGGAAAGACTGGAGGCTATGAGGGAGCAGAACTGCAACAAAATCAACGGCCGCCCGGTATGGCATTGTTATGATATTCCATTCGTGATAGCCTGCGGCACCTACGACGCCTGCGTGGCTATCCGGGACATATTGCAACCGCATGTGGCAGAAATGCGCGGATCCGTCGAGATCATGCTAACACAGCAGGAAATAGAACAATATGGAAATGTCCCGTATAGGTAAGGGCTTCGGGCAATCATTAAGGAGGTAAGACAATGAAAGCGATCACAGTATGGCAGCCATGGGCCGGAGCTCTGGCTGCCGGTATCAAAGAAAACGAGACGCGGAGCTGGGCCACAAAATACCGGGGCCCGCTCGCGATCCACTCGGCCATGAAGGCCATACAGCACACATGGAGCGACCTCTATATGAATGACGGAGCGCGGGAAGTAATCTGCAGGCGGCTGGAGCTGCCGGAAATAATCGACGGCCCCGAAGCCTTCCCCATGGGCTACATACTCGCCACCGGCGAGCTCGTGGACTGTATCAGGATCACGCCGGAATACGTTGCCACGCTCTCCCCGGACGAGCTGGCACTCGGTGACTACACGCCGGGCCGGTATGCGTGGAAGCTGGCGAACGTCAAGAAGCTGCCGGAGCCAATACCTGCAAAGGGCAGACAAGGACTCTGGAACTGGGAGGCGCTGCTGCTGAGGCATAAAGGCCGTGACAGCTGGGATCGCCCGGTTTACGAGGACGAAACCGGGAAACTCTGGAAAGACGTTGAGCCGGGGGCCAACTGCGGGCCGAAATTGTGCAGCGCTCTGTATAATGCCTTCGACGGAGAACCGGACACTCCCATGGAATACATGAAGAAATACAAGGATGTGCCGGTGGTATTCCTGCCGGAGCGCGACACATGGACATGGTAAGGAGGAAACGCCATGAATAGAAGCACATGCAAGAGCTGCGGGGCGGCAATCGTCTGGATCCGCACCCGCTCCGGCCGTTCAATGCCGTGCGACGCCAAGCCGGTGAACTACCGCACGAAGCCCGGAGGAAGCACCAAGCTGGTGACGCCCGCCGGGGACGTGATAAGCTGCGAGCCGGTGGACGATCCGGCAGAAGCTACCGGCTGGGGCTATGTTCCCCACTGGAGCACCTGCAACGCGCCGGACAAATTCAGGAAAGCAAAGTAAACCAAAAGAAAGCAAATAAAAGCATAAAAAGCAAATGCTTTTCAAAAAAGGAGGCAAACACATGGACTACAAGCCGAAAATCATCAAAGGAACCGTAAAGGGCACGGGCTGGCCGATCGACGGCCACACGATCCACTTCTCCCTCTGGGACTACGACAACCACGAGAGCTGGCACCTTTTTGGCTGGGACGACGCCGACGACGAGGCCGTCATGCTGACGATCTGGCAGACGGAGAACGAGGCGGGCCTGAGCCTCGACGACACTCTGGAGGACTTCACGAAGCGCTGGAAGGCAAAGGAGTGGGAGCCGCAGGGCGTGTTCTGTCTGGATCTCGACAAGGTGGAAGTCGTCGAAGTCGTGCAGGAAGAAGTCAAGAACGACACCCGCGAAAAGCTCCGGGAAAAAGGCTTCGACCTGACGCCGAGGAAATACACCGACAAGGGCGGGATCCTCTGCCTGCCGCTCGACAAGAACCTGAACGGCGACGTGCAGGCCAAGCACCCGGACTGGGTGCCAATCGCCTGCCCGAACTGCGGCCGCAAGTGTTGGAAAATGCCGGAGGCCGACAAGCTCCAAGCGGCGCAGGGCGTGTCACTTCTCTGTACTGAGTGTGCCGTCAAGGCTGGATTTTTAAGCCCGTACCAGCCAAACAACGCACCACACCCGGAGGGGAACCGGGCCCAAAGAAGGAGGGCAAAACGTGAAAGAAAGAAGTAACACAAGCCGCATATTTGACAGAGCGTGGGCCGTGATCGCAGCACTGGCGGCCCTGCTGCTGCTTTTCTGTAAAATGAGCGGGCGGCTGGCATGGAGCTGGCCGGGCGTAGCCCTCGGCTATGTGGGTATCATGTGTTCGCTCATGCTCTGCTGCGTACTTCTGGCAAATGCCGTTATACTGGCCTGCAAGCTGCACCGCTGGAACCGCACCCGGCGCGTAATGAACCGGATCCGAAAAGACTTCAACCTTCTGGCCCGTGGTGAAGTGCTGGACAAAATCGCCGTAAAGTACGGGCTGAGCCGGACACCAGACGAAACAGACAAGGAGCTGCGCGAGCGGATCCTGCAATTTGCCAAAAAACCGTACAAACCGAAAGGAGGGACAGCCAATGGACTATAAAACAGAAGCAGAGCCGAAAGCATGGGCCGACGGCGTGCCGGTATTCTGCGCCCACGACGCGATCGTGGACGTGGCAAAGCTGGTGCCGAACCCGAAGAACCCGAACCAGCACCCGGACAGCCAGATCCAGCTACTCGGCCGCATAATCAGGCAGACCGGCTGGCGGCAGCCGATCACCGTCTCGAAGCGCTCCGGCTTCATAGTAAAGGGCCACGGCCGCCTCGCTGCCGCCCTGCTGGAAGGTGTGAAGGAGGCACCGGTGGACTACCAGAACTACACCACCGAAGCCGAGGAATACGCCGATCTGGTGGCCGACAACCGGATCGCAGAGCTGGCCGAGACGGACAACAAGCTGCTGGCCGACATTCTGGCCGATATTGACACCGGCGAGATCCCCATGGAGCTGACCGGCTACACCGAGGACGAAGTGGCAAACCTCGTCACCGCACTGTCTGAGGCTCTACATAACGACCTCACAGAGCCGGACGAAATACCGGACACCCCGGAGCCCGATCAGGTAATCACTCAGAAGGGCGACCTCTGGATCCTCGGCCGCCACCGCGTCGTCTGCGGCAGCTCGACCAACACGGCAGACATGGCGCTGCTGCTGAATGGCGCACACCCGGAGATCCTGCTGACCGATCCGCCCTACTGCTCCGGCGGCTTCCAAGAGTCCGGGCGCAGCGCTGGCAGCATAGGAACCAAACGCTACGACAAGGACGGAAAGGAAATCGCCGTCACCATAGCGAACGACACGCTCAGCACGCGCGGGTACCAGTCACTCATGCGCGAAGTGCTCCAGAACTTCGACGGGCTGGTGGCGTACATCTTCACCGACTGGCGCATGTGGGTGTATCTGTTCGATATTGTGGAAACCGCAGGGCTCGGCGTCAAAAATATGATCGTCTGGAACAAAAAGAGCCCCGGCATGGGTATGGGCTGGAGGACGCAGCACGAGCTCGTCATGTTCGCACACCGGACAAAGCCGAAATGGGATAACCACAAGGGCTACGGCAACGTGCTGGAGGCCACGCGCTCCGGGAATGAGCTGCACCCGACGCAGAAACCCGTCGAAATACTGGAGAAGCTGCTGGACAATACCCAGTGGGCTGAGGGAGTGCTCGACACGTTCGGAGGATCAGGCACAACGCTGATCGCGGCCGAGAGTGTCGGGCAAGCGTCGTATATCATGGAAATGGAGCCCGGCTTCGTGGACGTGATCGTGCGCCGGTACATCAAGACCACCGGCAAAACGACCGGGATCCGGCTATTCAGGAAAGGCAAGGAGCTGGCCCGTGAGCAATTCGAGGAAATGTTCGCGGAATAACAGCAAAAAGGAGGTGGAACCCATGAGCCAGACCAAGAAGCCAAAGGAAACCGACGAGGTAAAGAAAAAGCTGGAGCACTACGCGACCTATCAGCGCCGGATCGACAACCTGATCGAGCGGCTGGAGTATCTGGAGTCCACCATGGGCTCCGCTTCCACTCCGAACCTCTCCGGCCTGCCAAGCGGAGGCGGCGACGGCTCCAGCAAGACCGAGCGGCAAGTCCTCAAAAAGCTGGATCTCGAACAGCAGATCCGGGACATGATCGCGGCCGAGGCTGCGGAGCGCAAAGAGCTGGAGGCCATGATCGCCCTCATGGAGAAGCCCGACGAGCAGACCGTCATAGAAATGCGGTATCTCGACGGCGCGAAGTGGTGGGCGATCAGCGCTGCGCTGTACGGAAATGAGGCAGACTACGACGAACACGAAAAGCGATACCTAAAAAGGACATTCAAAATTCACGGATCGGCCCTACAAAGCCTCGCAAGAATAGACAAGGCACAAACACCCGCCGAAGAATAGAAAGGCCCGCCACGGGGCGCACACGCGCTCAGGCGGGCTCTTTTTCTGCCCTCTCCGACCGTCCGGGGGACAAAAGGGGATAAAAAGGGATAAAAGGGGATAAACCCATGTGGTAGTCTGTATAACAGCGAAAGTCGTCTGGAGAGCTCTCACGCCTCTGGGCGGCTTTTTACATGCACCAGAAAGGAGGCCAGCCGCATGAGCGACCTATTCAACGCAGGCCCGGCAAGGCATACGCGGGGCAGCTTCTCCGTGTCGCTATCAGGTGGCGGCGAGGTGGCGAAAAGGCTCCAGAAGCTCCGGGACGGCGGCGAGGTAGCAATCAAGCGCACCGTGTCCGACTTCACCAGCAGAGGGCCCGGCTGGGTATCAAAGGGGATCCGCGAGCACTACGGCGTAGACACGGCCGCCATAAAAGAGGCAGCCAAAAGGCCGAGCCGCGGGCATACCTCGATCCGAGTCGCTGGCGTTTCCGTGGACGGTGCCACGCTGGAGTATAAGGGCCGGACGCTGACGCCGATCCACTTCAAAATGAGCCCGAAGCAAGCGCCCACGGCCAAGCAGAAAAACCCGATCAGGATCCCCGGCCAGCTGATAGGCAACGGCTCACCCGTCGCCATGGTAAAGCCGCCGAAGCCCTACACCGTAAAGGCGACAATCATCAAGGGCCAGCGGGCAGCCATGAGCTCCGACACCTTCCTGACAGCAGGGAACGGCGGCGTGGTGCTGCCATACCAAAAGAGCGGGGACGAGCGAAAGCCGATCGAGGCCGTGCACACTCTGTCCGTGCCTCAAATGATAGACGGCCGAGCCCGCGAGACAATCGAGCAACTGATTGACACCAAGCTGGGCGAGCGCTTCAACCACCACATAGAGCAGGCCATGAGGTAGCCCACCAAGGGCACCCACCAGAGCCACGCCACGAGGCCATACAAGGACGCCAAGGCACGAGGCCAAGGAAGAACCCACAACCAACAGCAAAGGCCGCCAACGGGCCACAGAGAGGCCCACGAGGGCACGCAAAGCCCGGCCCGACGACCGAGCCGAGCCGACCGACCGCCGCAAGGTACTGTGACGGCCGCAAAAGCCCTGCGGTGCTTGCGAGCCCAAAAGACGCGCAGACGCGAAAAATTTTTTTCACCCCACTTTGCTTTGCATACCCGACGGAAAGGAGGCGAGGCCATGGCACAAGCGAAGAAAGAAACGGCGCAGGAAGTGACCGGCTATGTCAAGGTGGCCGAGGTGGCGAAAACCCTCGACATGACGCCTCAGTGGGTGCGCGACCTGACAAAAAAGGGAGTATTCAAAACCCACACCGTAGCGCCGGGCGAGCGCTATTTTCTGCCGGAAACCATAAAGGCATACGTCAACTATCTGCGGGAGCTTGCAAACAGCAAGGCCAAACCGGCCGACACCGTGAAGGCCGAGGCTGACAAGCTCCGCGCTGAGGCTGACCTCAAACAGAGCAAGGCCAAGATCGCAGAAATGCAGCTCAAAGAGCTGGAGGGCAAAATGCACCGCAGCGAGGACGTGGAGGCGGCGACGAACGATCTCGTCTACACCACCCGCAGCATGATCATGGCCCTGCCCGGCCGCCTTGCTATGGACGTTGTGCAGGCAAAGACCGCAGCCGAAGCCTCGGCCATTATCCGGGCCGAGTGTTACAAAATCCTGAACGAGCTCGCGGGCTACCAATACGATCCCGAAGTATATAAGCGGCGGGTAAGGGATCGCGAAGGCTGGGGCGACGCACTCGCAGATGAAGCCGACGACTAAAAAGGCCGCGAGGCAGCTCAACGCTGCCATGGCCCCGGCCGTCCAGAACTTCAAGCCACCGGAGGAATTAACGGTGGCAGAGTGGGCCGACAAACACCGCCGCTTGTCGCCTGAAACCTCAGCGGAGGCAGGCCCGTGGCGCACGTCGCGGACGCCATACCTCCGGGAGCCCATGGAGGCGTTCACGGATCCAAAAGTCCACAAGATCGTCATGGTGGCAGCTTCTCAGGTGGGAAAGTCCGAGCTCGAATTGAACATAATCGCGTACATTATCGACCAAGATCCGGGCTCGATCCTTTTCGTGCAACCGACACTGGAGGACGCCAGAAAGTTCTCCCGGATCCGTATCGCTCCCATGATACGCGACAGCAAGACACTGAGGGAAAAAGTCTCGGACGTAAAGGCCAAAGACTCCGGGAACACAATACTCCAGAAGTCCTTCCCCGGCGGTATGCTCACGATCACCGGCTCCAACAGCGCCTCGGCGCTGGCCTCTACCCCCTGCCGCTACATCATAGGCGACGAGCGCGACCGCTGGGCCATAAGCGCCGGTACCGAGGGCGATCCGTGGGCTCTGGCTGAGGCCAGACAGACCACGTTCTACAACGCGAAGGCCGTCGAGGTATCAACGCCGACCATAAAAGGCGCGTCCAATATCGCGGACAGCTACGAAAAAGGGACACAAGAGCGCTGGTGCCACCAGTGCCCGGAGTGCGGCGAGTATGGCGAAATCATATTCGATCGGATCCACTACAAGCACACCGTCAAAAAAGTGCGCGGGAAAAAGGTTTACAGCATAGACGGCCCGATCACATGGGCCTGCCCGCATTGTGGCTGTATCAGCGACGAGGAAACCATGAGGCGGCAGCCTGCGAAGTGGATCGCCGAGAACCCGGACGCATACGCCACCGGCGTGCGCTCCTTCTGGCTGAACGCCTTCTCGTCGCCGTGGACACCATGGGAGAAAATCATACTTGAATTTCTCCAAGCCAAAGACAACCCGCAAAAGCTGAAAGTCGTCTACAACACGAAGCTGGGCGAGCTCTGGGAGGATCGCGGCGGCACAATCGACGAGGACACCATGCTGGCCCGCCGGGAGGACTACGGCACCAATGCCGACGGCTCCCCGGTGGAGCTGCCGGAGGGCGTGCTCGTCCTGACGTGCGGCGTCGATACGCAGGACAACCGGCTGGAGTACGAAGTCGTGGGCCACGGCTACTATGGCGAAACATGGGGCATAAAAAAGGGCTACATCATGGGAAAGCCGGACACCGACGCCGTGTGGCAGCAGCTTGACGACGTGATCGGCCACGTTTACCGCTTCAAAGACAGCAAGCGGGGGCTGCGGATCTCGATCACCTGCGTGGACTCCGGCGGCCACTACACCCAAGAGGTATACACTCGCTGCC
>OLNX01001173.1_pt1 | contig 23142 bp, 13 predicted proteins | sample 1672611 | NCBI WGS metagenome assembly OLNX01 (sample SAMEA3136705, study PRJEB25190) | human gut metagenome | reverse complement strand
AAGCCTGAAAAAAGCAAATCAATTTTTTAGATCAGTTTTTTTCCTTCCAATGATGGTAGGTATCGTATCTTCAACCATGATTTTTAAATGGATTCTGAGTGACACGGGAATTGTAAATACAGTGCTACGTTTCTTTGGAGCAGAGGGATTTAACTGGTTTGGAAGTACAAAGACAGCAATGATAGCAGTTGTGATTGTCAGTATCTGGCAGGGATTTGGATATAACATGGTTATTTTTATTTCCGGGTTACTTAGTGTTCCAAAATCATTGACAGAGGCCGCTAAGATAGATGGGGCAAATGCAATTCAGATCTTTTTTAAGATAACACTTCCTGCAATGTCACCATCAATTTTCTTTGCAGTGGTAATGACTGTCATCAGTTCCTTTCAGGTATTTGATCAGACTTTTGTATCAACAATGGGCGGACCTAATAATGAAACAAACACGATGGTACTGTACCTGTATAACAATGCATTTAAGTATCAGAGACTGGGCTACGCGTCTGCAATTGCCTGGGTATTATTCTTCTGTATGCTTATTATTACAGGCATTTTGATGAAACAGCAAAAACGTTTAGTAAATTATGACTCATAAGCAGGAGGCTTACATGAAGAAAAAAAGAGGAATTGTATCAATTGTTTTTATCAGCATAATAGCTGTAATATTTATTATTCCGCTGATATATATGGTTTCTACATCATTGAAACCAAAGTCTGAAGTTTTGCAAAATACTGTATCATTGATTGGTTCCAGAATAACTACTGAAAACTATGAGAGAGCATGGAATGCATTTCCATTTGCCAGATATATGTTTAATTCAATTTTCGTTGGACTGGCAACAACAGCACTGACAGTATTCACATCAGCAATGGCGGCATATGCATTTGCAAGATTGAAATTTAAGGGAAGAGATAAGGTATTTTTTGTATATCTGTCAACATTAATGGTGCCGCTCCAGGTAACTATCATACCATTATATATGATATTACGTATGTTGGGATGGCATGATTCTTATGCTGCATTGATCGTACCTCCGGTTTTTAGTGCATTTGGTGTGTTCATGCTCCGTCAGTCCTTTCTTACCATCCCGGCAGAAGTTGAAGAGGCAGCGAAAATAGATGGATGTAGCAGGATGGCAATTTTTCTGAGAATCATTCTGCCGATGTCAAAACCAGGTCTTGCATCATTAGCAATATTTACGTTTGTAAACTCGTGGAAATCTTTCTTCTGGCCATTGATCGTTACATCATCAGACAAGTACAAAACCCTTCCTATAGGTTTATATGCGTTCAGCGGACAATATGGAACAGACTGGTCAGCATTGATGGCTGCGACAGCAATCAGCATTATACCTGGAGTCATTTTCTATATATTTTTCCAGAAATCTCTGGTTGAAGGAATATCACTGACAGGAATGGGCGGAAGATAGATGAGTAAGGAGGGACAGTAATGTCTTTTGTATTTAACGAAGCAGAATTCAAAAAGGAAAGCGAAGAGTTCTATAGTACATATCCAGCTGATGTATCGGAAATCGAAAATGAATTGAATCAGCGTTATGAGAAAGAAAAAGTATCTGCAATGGTACAGAAAAAATGGACATATGAAGCAATCGCACAGAAATGTAAAGTCAAAGTTTTCAGGTACTGTCCTTTTTATTCGGAGGTCATTACAGGAAGGGACAGAAATTCAGTTGCAGGGGCATTTCCTCCAATACCGGGGCTTGGCTGCTGGGCGCTCAGAACGCATTATCCGGTAAAGGAATTTGATGACTGGAGAAAGCCATATGTGGAAAGAGACCTCCTTTTTGCAGAGATGATGACAGATCATTCACATCATTATGCTGATGTAGAACGTGTACTTTATGATGGATTTGAGAAGATCCGAAAAGAAGTTTCGGAAATGAAAGCCGAAAGTACAGAAGAACAGGAATTCAGGGACAGCATGCTGGCAGCCTGTGATGCGGCAATTACATTGGGATATAAATTCTCAGAAGAAGCAGACAGAATGCTCCAGACAGAAAAAGATGATTCTGTACGGGAACAGCTTATCCGAATCCGTGACACAGCAGGAAGAGTTCCACGTCTTCCGGCAAAGACATTTTATGAAGCATTGACATCTGTATGGTTTACAAGAGAACTTTGTACTGCAATGGAAGGCAGCGGATTTGCAGTCATGGGACACTATGACAGGATTTTGTATCCATATTACAGAAAAGACATTGAAGAACAACGAATCACAAAAGAAGAGGCTCAGAATCTGATAGATTGTATGATGCTGATAACAGAAGCAAGATGGAAACATAATGAGAACACAAGTGGAACAAATGCTTCTGTAGTGATTGGTGGTTGTGACAGGGAAGGAAATATCATTTATAACGAAGTTACAGAAATGATATTAAATTCATTTGAAAAGTATGAGGTATCAAGTCCTAAACTGCAAATCAGAATCTCTTCAAAACATCCTGATAAATACAAAAAACATGTTGCACTGATCGCAAAATTAGGACGCAACTGTCTTTCAATCCTGAATGACGATGTTTTGATCGAAGCTCATCACAGAGCAGGGAAAAAAATAGAAGATTGTAGGATGTACCTTGCAGGTGGATGTCAGGAGCCGGTTCTTTCTAACGAATGTAATTCAAGAGCATTTATGTATCTTAATTTACCGCTGCTTTTGGATGCAATGCTATTTCCAAAAGAACTGGACTTCTGGTCAAAGGAAAATCTCAGAATGTCCAGAGTTGATACAGCACAGAATTTTGAACAGTTTTATGAGAGCGTTGTATATAACACGGCACAGTTTCTTGCGATGTGTGCAGTACATTATTATCGCTTTGAACAGATATGGAGTGAAATAAACCCGATGCCATTATATTCTGCAACTATGAAAAGCTGTATTGAGAAGAAGACCGAAATTACAAAAGGTGGGGCTGTATATAATTCTACCAGCTTTTCACTGATTGGAATTGGTACGTTTATTGATTCACTTTATGCGATTAAGAAGACTGTATTTGAAGACAGAAAATATACACTGGAACATCTGAAAGAGATGATCAAGGCTGATTTTCAGGGGTTTGAGGCAGATAGACAGTATCTGATGAATAAGCTTCCAAAATATGGACAGCCGGATGCCGGAGTAGATAAACTTGCAAAACAGGTATTTCATGATCTTGCAAAACACTCTTCAGGTATGCCGAATCCAAGAGGCGGATATTACGAAGCTTCATTATTTGCATTCTTCTTTTATGATGTTGTAAAAGAAAATACATGGGCCACACCTGATGGAAGGCATGCGGGACAAAGAATATCAAGAGGCTGTAATCCAGGTGAAACTTCGGAAAATATTGATGCAGCTACACTGATGAATTCTTTGCGGTCAATTGACATGGCAGAATATCCGGGCTGTGGGGTGACCTATCTGGAAATGCCGGTAAGTCAGACAGATACAGATGTAGCATTATTTGAATATGTGCTGAGTGCCTTTGTTCATTGTGGAGGAAGTGCATTAGACTTCAATGTTGTCGATAAAGACAAATTGATAAAAGCAAAAGAAAATCCGGATCAGTACAGAAATCTTGTAGTCAGAGTGTGTGGCTACAGTGCTCCGTTCATATCGCTGAGTGAAGAATTACAGGATGAAATTATACAGAGGGCTTTAAGAAATGGATAATACAATTCGACTTACCAATATTCAGCATTTTTCTGTACATGACGGACCGGGAGTCAGGACAACTGTATTTACCAAAGGATGTAATCTGAAATGTCAGTGGTGTCATAATCCGGAAACAATACAGAAGAAACCGCAGATTTCTTACAATGAAGAATTATGTATTGGATGTGGGATGTGTGTCAAAATATGTCCGGAACATCACAGATTTGATGTGCAGAATGGCAGGCATATTTATGAAAGAAAAGACTGTAAGGTATGCGAAAAATGTGCGAAACAGTGTCCGACCAATGCATTGTCAGTATATGGAATCAGCAAAACAGTCGAAGAGATTGCTGAGGAAGCATACAGAGATTCTATGGTATTTCCAGAGTTTGGAGGAGTCACATTTTCAGGTGGAGAATGTCTTCTTCAGGCACAAAATGTAAAGAAAACAGCAGAGATCCTGAAGCAGAAAGGAATACATATCTGCATAGATACTGCTTTAAATGTAGCGTGGGATACAATAGAAGAAATACTGCCATATACAGATCTTTTTCTTGTAGATATAAAAGCCGGAACAGAAGAAACACACAGAAAATATACTGGTGTAACGAACAGAATGATAAAAGAGAATTTGAAAAAATTATCACAGCTTTTTTTATTTGATTTTACAGAAACGGAGCGTATTAATGAAAAAAATAATATCTTTAATTTTATCGTTTGTTTTGATTTCATCTGCAAATGCTTTTGCGGTAAGTATTGACGATATAAACAGCGTCATAAGTGATACGGAAAAATATTTATATGATAATTCGAAAACTCCTGCCGTATCATCGATAGGCGGTGAGTGGCTGATAATGGGACTGAGCAGAAATGACGGTGATATACCTGTCGGCTATTACGAGAATTATTACAACAATGTTGTCAATTATGTAAAAGAATGTGGCGGTGTATTGCATAACAAAAAATATACCGAATATTCAAGAGTTATAATTGCACTCACATCAATCGGAAAAGACCCTAAAAATGTCGGTGGATATAATTTATTACTTCCTTTAGGAGATTTTGAAAAAACTACTTGGCAAGGTATAAACGGTGCAATATGGGCATTGATTGCACTTGACTGCGGACAGTATGATATGCCGTACAATGCCGATGCACAAATTCATGCAACAAGAGAAATGTATGTTGAAAAGATTATAAACAGTCAGCTTGATGACGGTGGATGGTCACTTTTGGGCAGTGGAGAGAGTGATGTAGATGTTACGGCAATGGCTCTGCAAGCACTTTCAAATTACACGGATAATTCCGAAGTATCAAATTGTGTGGACAAGGCAATTTCATTTTTATCGGTAAGTCAAAATGAAAACGGAGGATATTCAAGTTGGGGTACGGAAAATTCTGAAAGCTGTGCACAAGTAATTGTTGCACTTTGTGAACTCGGAATATCACCTTTTGATGAACGCTTTGAAAAGAACGGCAAGAATTTAGCGGATAATTTAATGTCGTACTATACAATAGGCGACGGTTTTAAACATACATACGACGGTGACGGTTCGAATCAAATGGCAACAGAACAATGTTTTTACAGTTTGGTGTCGCTAAAACGATTTATGAACGGCGATAATTCGCTTTATGATATGAGCGATGTCAGTAATATATCACAAAATGAAATTAATGTTATAAAAAACAGTTTACAGTTTGTAATGATAAATTTGATTTTGCTTAGAAAGTAATAATTTTCAGGAGATATTGAATGAAAAAATATAAAAGGCACATAATTGTAGGAAGTATAATTATTGCTGTATTGGTATTTGCGTTTTGGTGGGGCGGAGATGCACCGTCACTGCGCGGTTGGAATATTGAGCCGACGCCGAAAGCAACGGAAAGGGTTGTAATTGATGACATATATGACCATGATGAAAGTCCTACACAGAATGTAGAACCAACAATTTTGCCCACATCATCTCCGACAGCCGAAAACTCAGAAAAAATTCAAAACAAGCCTACAGCCGACAAACCAATGACGGCAGAGGAAAAAATAGAATTAGCCGAAGAGATTGCAGGGGAGCCATACGAAGAAATATATACTCCCGATTTGGAATATTCCGAAAACAACGGAATGAATATTGATGAGTCAACAGGAACAGATGAGTATAAAACAGAACCTGTGCCTGAGGGAAAGCCTGTACCTGTCGAACCGCAAGACGCAGTAATAGAGAACAAAGAACTGACGTGTACGTTGTCTGTACGATGTGATACAATACTCGACAATATGTCGTGGCTTGATAAAGAAAAGTGGGAATTGGTGCCGTCGGACGGAGTTATATTTAAAGAACAGACAGTTGAATTTTATGACGGCGAAAGTGTATTCGACCTATTGCAACGCGAAATGAAAAACAACAAAATACATATGGAATTTGAAAATACTCCTATGTATAACAGTGCATATATTGAGGGAATAGGCAATTTGTATGAGTTTGACTGCGGTGAATTATCGGGGTGGATGTATAAAGTAAATGACTGGTTTCCAAATTACGGCTGTTCACGTTATCAGCTTAAACAAGGCGATAAAGTCGAATGGGTATATACTTGCAACTTAGGAATAGATGTCGGCGGATATTCCGCAACAGGTGGAGAATAGGAGATAAGACAGATAATGAATGAATTTGCAAAATATCATCCGTTGATTAATTTTATATATTTTACAGCTGTAATTGTGTTTTCAATGATATTTGTACATCCTATATGCCTTGTGACATCGCTTTTGTGCAGTGTGATGTATTCGATAATTTTAAACGGTAAAAAAGCGTTGAAATTTATTGTGATGTTATTACCGCTTATGTTGATTTCAGCACTGATAAACCCTGCGTTCAATCACGAGGGCGTGACTGTAATTGCATATTTACCGAGCGGAAATCCGTTGACGTTGGAATCAATACTATACGGAATTGTCGCGGCAAGTATGATTGCAACGGTAATTTGTTGGTTTTCTTGTTTTAATAAAATTATGACAAGTGATAAGTTTATTTATCTTTTTGGACGAATAATACCGTCACTTTCGCTGATATTGTCGATGACATTCAGATTTGTTCCGAAATTTAAAGAGCAGATACAAGAAGTTTCAAATGCACAGAAAAGTATGGGGCGAGATACGTCAGAGGGGTCTGTATTTATAAGAGTTAAAAACAGTATAAGAATTTTGTCGGCGGTCATAACGTGGAGTTTGGAAAATGCAATAGATACTTCCGACAGTATGAAGAGTCGCGGTTACGGTTTGACAGGCAGAACGGCTTACTCAAATTATGTATTTGGAAAAAGAGATGTAACTGCTTTAATTTATTTGTCGGTTACGATTATATATTTTTTAATAGGTGCTTTGCTTGGAAAAATTCATTACAGATATTTTCCGTCTATGCGTGGTACGGATATGTCGTTTTACAGCACAAGCATTTTTATATCGTATATTATGATTTGCATAATGCCGATAGTTATTGAGATATGGGAGGAATTAAAGTGGAGAAAATTAAAATCAAAAATTTAATATTTTCATATCCCAATAGCGAAAAAAAGGCGTTAGACGATATAAATTTAACGGTAAATCAAGGTGAATTTGTGACGATTTGCGGTAAATCCGGATGTGGAAAATCGACGCTTCTACGACATTTAAAACCGATTCTTACACCGCACGGTAAAACAAGTGGGGAAATATACTTTGACGGAAAAAGTATATATGATTTGTCGGACAGAGCGCAAGCCGAAAATATCGGATTTGTAATGCAAAATCCGGATAATCAAGTAGTTACGGATAAGGTTTGGCACGAACTTGTATTCGGATTGGAAAGTTTGGGAATTAATTCCGCTGAAATTCGTTCAAAAGCCGCGGAGATGGCGTCATTTTTCGGAATACAAAATTGGTTTTACGAAAATGTAGCCAATCTGTCGGGCGGACAAAAACAAATTCTCAATTTAGCGTCGGTTATGATAATGAATCCGACATTGTTGTTGCTTGACGAACCATCAAGTCAATTAGACCCAATAGCGGCACATGACTTTTTTACAATGCTTGAGAGGATTAATACCGAACTTGGTGTAACGATAATATTGAGTGAGCACAATTTGAGCGAAGTATTTCCTTTATCCGATAAGGTCGTGGTTATGGAGAACGGCAAGATTACAGCCGAAAACACACCGTATAAAATAGGTGAGGAATTAAAGCAAAACAGTATGTTTGCAGCATTACCCACACCGACAAAAATATATTATTCCTTGGGAAATAATTCGGGTAATTGTCCTATAACAATTCGTGACGGCCGTAAATGGTTGGAAAAACAACAGATTGATGAGCATTTTGAATTCAAGTCGGAAAAAAACAGATTTATTAGCGAAACGATTTTAGAATTGAAAGATGTATGGTTTAGGTATGAGAAAAATTCGGACGATATTTTAAAAGGCTTGTCATTTAAAGTTCACGAAAATGAATTTTATGCGATAGTAGGCGGTAACGGTGTCGGAAAGAGTACTGCGTTATCTGTTATTTCAAAGATTAATAAGCCGTATAGAGGTAAGATGTTTATAAACAATGATACCAAAGTGGCGGTAATGCCGCAAAATCCACAGAGCTTATTTTTGAAAAAGAGTGTACTTGAGGAATTGTATGACGCGGTATTTGACGTGGAAAAAGAAAAAAGGGAAAATGAGATTGAGTATGTAATAAAACTTTGTGAACTTGATAATTTGCTTGAAAATCACCCTTACGATTTGTCAGGTGGTGAACAGCAGAGAGCGGCACTTGCAAAAATGCTTTTGAGAAAACCTGATTTGTTGGTGCTTGATGAACCGACAAAGGGGCTTGACGCTTGCTTTAAACGAAAACTTGCAACAATACTCAAAAGTTTGCAAAAGAATGGGATGACTGTGTTAATGGTAACACATGACATAGAATTTTGTGCTGAATATGCTGATATATGTGCGATGTTTTTTGACGGTAAGATTGTCAGTGAAGCACCTCCGAGAAAGTTCTTTGCGGAAAATAATTTTTATACCACTTCGGCAAAACGTATGGCTGACGGTATAATCGAAAATGCTGTATTAGACAAAGACATAATAAGAGCATTGGGCGGTGAAGCAGAAGATTTAACTGAAACGAATGTTGAACTGAATTATATACTGCAAAAGAAAACGGTTATAAAGCAGAGCAAAAAAGAATATAAAAAACTTAATGTACACAATGTTATTTTAGGGATAGTATTTGTAATTTTATTTGTGTTAACACAATGTCTGTTTTGCGGACGGTACGATAATTGGAAGAACTATGTCGCACAAACGATAAGTATATTATTTATTGCCGTAGCAATGTTTAATTTAATACCGCGAAAAAAACTCGGAAAAGAATTAATACAGAACGAAAAAAGCAAAAGAAAAATATCAAAAAGAACAAAAATAGCAACATTGCTAATATTATTTCTTATTCCGATTACAATTTTTATCGGGATATATTATCTCGGCGATAAAAAATATTATTTTATAAGCTTGCTTATTATATTGGAAACAATGATTCCGTTTGCATTTGCGTTTGAAAATCGTAAACCTAAAGCAAGGGAATTGGTTATAATAAGCTCGTTGTGTGCAATAGGAGTAGCGGGACGTACGGCATTTTTTATGTTGCCGCAGTTCAAACCTGTTGCGGCGATAGTGATAATTTCGGGTGTGGCATTCGGCGGTGAAACAGGATTTCTTGTCGGAGCAATTACGGCATTTGTATCAAACTTCTTTTTCGGGCAAGGACCGTGGACACCGTGGCAAATGTTTTCATTCGGAATTATAGGTTTCTTGGCGGGAATAATGTTTCAAAAAGGCATTTTACGCAAGACAAAAACAGATATGTGCGTGTTTGGATTTTTGGTGACATTTGTTATATACGGCGGAATAATGAATCCTGCGTCTGTTATAATGTGGCAGTCGAATATAAATATAAATATGTTGCTGTCATCATACGTAATGGGTATGCCGTTTGATTTTATTCACGCAGTATCAACAGTGTTTTTTCTCTTTTTTGCTGCAGAGCCTATGCTCGAAAAGCTTGAGAGAATTAAAATAAAATACGGACTTATAGAATAAGTCGAAAATAAAATATGAGGTGAAAGACTAATGAAGAAAAAATTTTTAAGTTTAATTGTAGCAGTAGCAATGTTATTCAGCATTGTAACGTTTGTTGTACAGGCTGATAATGAAGATGAAACATATTTTTATTTGTTTGCTGAAAGTACGACAAGTGATATGGTAATATCACCTATTAAAATATCTAAGAATGGATTTTATGATCATAATGGTCAATTCGTAAAGTTTGACAGTGAACTTGATATTGCTGTAGATATTGTAAATGAAATTTTTTCATATTACAAGAATGAAGGCGAAACTATTAATGAAGTTGAAGGAATATTAGAAGACTATGATTCGTATCAAGTTATTACAATCAGTGGTGTGACATATAACTATCCGAATGTAAGATACAGTGATGGAAGCGGAGACGGATTACAAGCCTACTCTTTCAGCGGTTCGACACAACATCAACTTTATGATGGTGAAGTTATAAGATTTGTTGTTGACGATGGAGATTTTTCAAGCTACAGCTATAGTTCTCCTGTAAAAGATGAACTTATTAATGCAGTAGGAGATTATTATGAAACGTTGGCAACTGATCCAAAGACCGCTAAAAAAGCAGAATCGGCATATCAAGCGGCTTTAGAGAATTTCTTTGATGAAAATATGCAAACAGAACTTGAAGATAATCTGATTAACGCATTGGTACCGAGCGAAGAACCGAAAACAACACCAACAGCGACACCGACGGCAACACCAACAGCAACACCGACGGCAACACCAACAGCAACACCAATGGTAACAGCAGAGCCAACAGTGACACCAACAGTAACTTCAACACCTTTACCTGTACAATCTGCAACAGAACAAAACACATTAAAAGTTGAAAACGGAAAACTAACAGGTACATTAACGGTAAAACTTAACAGTAATCTTACAGAAGAAAAGAAAGTAAGTGTTATGGCTGCCGTATATGATTCAAACGGCAAATTGATAGGAATAAAACCTGAAGAAATTTCTTTAAAGCCCGGTAATGAAAATCAAGTTGAATTTAAAGAAATATCTGCCGATTCAGCTGATGAATATATAATCAAGATTTTAACATGGAACGGAAATATATCATCATTGGCACCTATTTCAAATACTCTTGATTTAAGTATAAAATAGTATAAAGATTGGAGAAAAAAATGAGCGTAAAAAATAAATTTACAAGTATATTGTTGTCTTTATGTATGCTTGCGAGTTTTGTACCTGTAAATTTCACTGCATTTGCAAGCGATGAACCGGAACTTATAAACGGTGCTTATCAGATTGAAAGTGCGGAAGATTTGGTTTGGTTTGCCGAAAAAGTAAACGGTGGTGACAGAACAGCAAATGCAGTATTAAACAGTGATATTGACTTGGAAAACCAAAATTGGACACCAATCGGTAACGGATATAATTATATCAATAATAACGGTTACGGTATAGATGACAACACCGCATATAACGGTATATTTGACGGAAAAGATCACAGCATTTCCGGACTTTTCATAGAAACCAAAAAGTACAATAAGCAAGGCGACAATCATTACGAAACTTATTGTCAAGGTCTTTTCGGAATTATAGGAAAAGAAGGAACTGTCAAAAATGTTACGGTAAACGGACAAATAAACGCACAGGCTGAGGGTAATGAATACATTAATGCGGCAAAATATATCGGCGGAATCGCCGGTATAAATGCCGGATTGATTATAAATTGTACAAACAACACCGATATAACAGGTCTTGCTTATGTGGGCGGTATAACAGGTCAGCTTGGAGCTCAATTTAAAGGAAGTAACAGAGTAAGCGGAAATCTTATAAATGTTACAAATAACGGAACGGTTACAGCTACTTCCAAGAGCTTTGCAGAGGCAGGCGGAATTGTCGGTCAGCTTGCATACGGCGACATTACATATGCCGCAAACCACGGAAATGTATCTGCACCTTTTAAAGATGACGATATGTACAGTTATTTAAGAGGAGTTGCGGTAGGTGGAATTGTCGGCAAGGATATAAGTGTAAGCGAATGCGGAAAGATTGACAGAGCATATAATGACGGTCAAATAGGTACTGAAGACGGTAATTATTTCGGCGGTATTATCGGTTGCAACTATGCGTGTGACATAACTAACGTATATAATACCGGTAAGGTAATCGGTTACAATTACAGTGGCGGATTAGTAGGCTACAAGCTTGGCGGTACGATAGAAAATGCGTACAACAGCGGTGAGGTGAATACTCATACGGAATATCAACTAATCGGTTCAATGAAAAATACGACAGTAAATAACTTGTATAACATAGGTGACAGCACTAAACTTGTGGCACTTGAAAACGGGGGTGATATAAGTACGGTATATGCCGTTGACACTGTTTCAGCAAGTGATTTGTCAGACGCATTTACAGACAGTGATAATCTTCCTGTTATTGATTGGAGCAATGCGCCGACAGGGGAAGACGAAACATTTGATATTGAAAGTATTAATATCGAAAACGGTAAGATAACTGTATTGTTAAACAAAAAACTTGTAGGAACAAATCCTACGTTAAATGATTTTGAAATAAAATCATTTGTTGATGATAAAGAAGTCGAACTTAAAAATGTTCAGTTATCTCAATACATATCAGACGAAAAAACAGCCATAGACATCACATTTGACAAAGTAAATGCCGAAAAGACGCTTAAAATTTCGGTAAACGGAATTGAAAAGCAGATTATAACGGATACGTCAAATTACTGGATAGATTATCGCGCAGAAGAATTTGACAGCGGTAACGGTGATAAAGATAATCCGTATGTTATTGCAAATGCAGAAGAACTCGCTTTGCTTTCGTATGAAGTAGAAAAGGGCAATGATATGTCAGACAAGTATTTTGTCTTGAAAAATGATATAGACCTATCAGGCAAGGAATGGACGCCGATAGGTGTATCCGATAAATACATATCAAATAAATATCAAGGCAATGCTTTTAACGGTAATTTTAACGGTCAAGATTGCAGTATAAGGGAAATAAATATATCTTCGGGCAGCTATCTTTCGGCACTTTTCGGAGTTACGGAAGAAAATGCGGTAATAAAAAATCTTTATGTATACGGAAATATAGAAAACACGAATGATACATATGGAATTGCGGCAGGTATATGTGCCGTGAACTATGGTTTAATATCTCATTGTATCAACTATGCCGAAATAAAAGGCGAAAACAGAGTCGGCGGTATAGTAGGTTATAACGGTGCGGTTAACAAAACGGTTACAAGCTGTGTTATAGCTCAGTGTGAGAATAAGGGAACTATTACAGGTAAGGACGAAGTTGGCGGTATTGCCGCTTACAGTTCGGGAACTGTAAAAGAATGTACTAATAAAGCCACTGTAACTGCAACCGGCGGATATGCCGGCGGTATTGTCGGTTACAATTATGAGGGCAGTATACTTCTTGACAGTTGTTATAACAGCGGTGAAGTAAGTGCGTCAGCATATTCGGGTGGTATTTCGGGTAAATCATACAACTGTGATATTTCAAATTCATATAACAGCGGTAAAATTTCATCGCAAAACAATACCAACGGCGGAATACTTGGATATACAGTAAGCGGATATTCAGTTAAAAACTGCTATTTTCTTAAAGATACCGCATCTATGCCGTATGCGGAAAATTCGGGTACAGGACTTGAAGTGAAAACGGAAAATCAGCTTGCAGATATGACTGAAACTTTAGGTAGTGCGTTTGTGAAATCGGATAAATTCCCTGTTTTGGCATGGGAGGTAAACGGTTCCGATGATATAGACACATCAACAAAACCTACACCGTCAGTAACACCTGCTTCAACACCTAAAATTGAAGAGAAAATACCGTCATATTCATCACAAGGAAAATGGTCAGACAGTGTGGCTGAAACATTTGACAGCGGAAACGGAAGTAAAGAAAATCCGTATGTTATAAAAACAGCGTCCGAACTTGCATTACTTGCGAAAAATGTAAATAAAGGTGAATCATATAAAGACGCATACTTTAAATTAAATAATAATATTGATTTAACAGAAAAGTATTGGATTTCAATAGGCAATGCGGAAGATAAAGCATTTTCGGGTCATTTTAACGGTAATGGATATGAAGTAAAACTAAATACCGAAAATCAAAAAGTAAGCGGATTATTCGGATATACCGCAAATGCAGAAATTACATTGCTTGGAGTAGACGGACTTGTAAGCGGTGAAGATATTGGAGGCGGTATTGTCGGTATAGCAAGGGACACTAAAATAGAAAATTGCTATTCAAATACTGCTGTTTTGGCAGATGAATATGTCGGCGGACTGGTAGGACAGCTTTTAAGCGGCAGTAAAGTGACAAATTGTTACGCAACGGGGACAGTAAAAGCAAAAAAAGCAGGTACATTATTCGGAGCATTTACAAACGGTGTATCGGCAGAAAATTTATATTACAGAATTATCGGCGATAAAATGCCGTATGGCGAAAATGCATCAACAAACACGAATATTGCCACAGGCAGAACAGACGAATATATGCAAAGCGACGCATTAGTGTATGATTTGTGGTGTGTTAAAGAACAAGAAGTTGACGGCAAAACAGTAGAAGTAGCACCGATATTTTATGTTGGAAGTAAATATCCGGTACTTAATAACGAATACAAGGAAAGCAAAATTATTTCGATAAATCTTGTATCATCGGGCGAAAGTCTTGAAACAGATACTTCTCATACATTTACAGCAAAGATATACGGTAAGAATTTAAACAAAAATATAACTGCAAAATGGAGCAGTGACAACAGTGCCGTTACAGTTGCACAAAGTGGCGATATTACAATTACAAATGGCGTAGGGACACTAAATGCAAGTATTATTATAGATTCCGCTAAGCTTGGCAATGCAAAGGATATAACTGTTAAATGTGAAATTGGCGGAATATCAAGTGCTGCTTCCGTAAAAGTTTCAGAACCTAAATGGAGCGGTACAGGTACGGAAGAAGAACCGTATATTATAAAATCATTGGAAGATATGAACATTCTTTCGGAAAGCGTTGCAGACGGAAATTCATATAAAGGTGTATACTTTAAACTTTCAAGCGATATTGATTTAAGCGATAGCAAAGAATTTAGTTCAATCGGTTATTGGGATGGATTAAAGTCAAACGATAACGGAGAATGGTGGGAGTCCGAGAAGAATCGTGCGTTTGAAGGTGTGTTTGACGGAAACGGTTTTTCTGTAAAGAACGCGATTCTGTATGCCGAAAACAATTATTTCGGATTGTTCTCATACATAGGAAAGAATGGTGTTGTTAAAAATCTTAATATAGATTCTACTAATAGATTGACCGCTCATAATAACGTAAGAAAAATTGCCGCTTTAGCCGGAATAAATCTTGGTACAATAGAAAATTGTACTAACAGTGCTGATTTCGGATTTACCGCCTCAAACGTAACATATCTTGCAGGAATAGTCGGCGAAAATTACGGAATTGTAACAGGTTGTGTGAATAACAGCAATATGTCATCTGCCGGTAACAGTAAGTCGGGAATAGTCGGCGAAAATTACGGTACTATAAGAAAATCTGAAAATAACGGTGACTTATCGAACAGCGGTAATGTCGGCGGTATTACGATAGAAAACAGAAACGGCAAAGGTCAGGCGCTATTGTTTATTGACGATTACGCAGACTTATCCGTAAACGGAGAAATTTCCGAATGTGTCAATAACGGTGCAATAAGCGGTAAATATGACGTCGGAGGAATTGTAGCTGAAAATTATAGCTGCGGTAAAATAGAAAATTGTGTTAATACGGCAGAAGTGTCGGGAAGTATGACGGGCGGTATCGCAGGTCGTGCGTCAGGGTGTTATAAAAAAAGCGGTATCAAAAATTGTCAAAACAGCGGTAATATCACAGCACAAGGTTCATACGGCGGTGGTATAGTCGGTGAACTTATAAACGGCTTGGTATATTTCTGCGAAAATACAGGTGATGTAAACGGTGAAAACTATGCCGGCGGTATTGTCGGACGTAATTACAGTTCGACAGTTTTAGGGGAATCGGCTGTTGATTTCTCAAATAACTACGGAACTGTAACAGCTAAAACGTCAGCAGGCATCTGCGGCTATTATCAGGACGAAAGCGGTAAGTGTTATACAAGATATAATTATAATAGCGGAAAGAGCGAATACGGTGTTTTTGGTGATGTTAATTCAAATTATGATATAAACAGCGTTGTTTGCGAAAATTATTGGTTGAGTGACGATAAAAATAATGCAAACGACAGCTGTAAAGGTGATATTGACGGTATCAATGCAATCACAAAAGCAGAATTAGACAAATATTCTGCCGAAACAGTTAATTTGCAAGTAGATAACAGCGATATAATTGTAAACGGTACTGCAAATGTTTCGTCAAATTCAGAAGTAAAGAGCAGTGACGAAAACATTGTTTCAATAGAAAACGGCGTTGCAGTCGGACATGGAATAGGTCAGGCATATTTGTATGCAAAATCAAGTCCTTATACATATGTGGCTGTATTGATGAATGTAGAAGAAAATCCTGATAATGTTGAAAAGATAAATGTAAGTTTCAGACTTATCGGTGAAGAAAATCTCGGAAGTGACTTTGTCTTGACAAAAGATACGAAGAATACATATCAAACATGGATTCCTGAAAAAGAGTATGAAGTAAAATTAGGAAGTACAGTGGGAGATGTATTCAAACAAGCACTTGACGATAACGGCTTAAAATATCGTGGTTGGGAAAACGGATATATCAGTACAATTCAATCACCGGAAGGATATTGGCTCGGTGAATTTACAAACGGTAAATATTCCGGTTGGATGTATACTGTAAACGGCAGTCACCCTTCATTGGGATTGAATGAGTATAAATTGATTGGTGATGAAGAAATCGTATGGCATTACGTTGACGATTACCGTCAAGAAGTTGCCGATTGGAGTGAATCGGATAAAACAGGTGACGGTTCACTTTATAATAGGTGGTTAGATGCAAAAGATACAGATTCAACACCTAAACCGACTCCGACAGTCACTCCGACTGCCACAAAACAGCCTCAAAGCGGTGGTTCCGGTTCGGGTGGCAGTACATCAACAGCAAAATCGACAACAGCACCTACTGTTATACCTACGACTGCACCTGAAAAGGATACTACTCAAACAGTGTGGTTTACTGATGTAACGGAAAATATGTGGTTCTATCAAGCTGTCAAATATGCGTATGACAAAGGTTTTATGACAGGTGTAAGCGACAGTGAATTTGCTCCTGACATTACATTAACCCGTGCAATGTTCGTTTCGGCATTGTATCGTATAGAAAATGAACCGACAGCAGACGGTGAATTGAATTTCAGTGATGTAGCTGATGATTCTTGGTATGCTAAAGCTGTTTTATGGGCTTATAATAATGATATTGTAAGCGGTAAAACAGAAACGGAATTTGATCCTAACAGTGATATAACTCGTGAACAAATGGCAGTTATATTATATCGCTATGCAAAAACTAAGGGATATAATTCAGACAGTGATGAAATTACATATTCTGATGTAAAAGATATTGCTGAGTATGCGATTGATTCTGTTAAATGGGCATATTGTGCAGGAATAATGACAGGTGACGAAAACGGAAACTTTAATCCTAAAGCCGGTACAACAAGAGCACAAGCCGCATCGGTATTTATGAGATTATATAAATAATGGTTTTAATAAGAGTTTATCTTTATGATAGACTCTTATTGTATTTTTACGTGAATATGATATAATAAGCATATTCAGTATAGAATGAGGGATATACAATGACACTGCAACAATTAAAATACATAGTAACGGTAGCAGAGTGCGGTAATATAACGGAGGCGGCTGAAAAGTTATTTATAGCACAGCCGAGCCTTACCTCTGCAATTCACAATATTGAAGAAGAAATGGGAATAACGGCATTCATTCGTTCCAATAAGGGCGTAGAGCTTACAAGGGACGGAGAAACATTGCTTTCATATGCACGTCAGATTTTGGAGCAGACGGACGTTATGACGGAGCATTTTAAAGGTGAGAGAAATCAGAAACCGAGATTTTCTGTTTCATGTCAGCACTATTCATTTGCGGTTAATGCGTTTGTGGACGTTATAAGGGAATATGATGCGGACGCATACAGCTTTATTTTGCGTGAAACACAGACGTATGAAATTATAGATGATGTGGCAGTCGGACGAAGTGAAATAGGAATATTGTATTTGAGTGAGCATAATGAGGCAGTTTTGAGCAAACTTATTAATAAAAATGACTTGAATTTTGAAGAATTATATATTGCAAAACCGCACGTTTTCATATCAAACAATCACCTTCTTGCAAACAAAGAGGAAATAACAATTCAAGACTTAATGCCGTATCCGTATTTGGTGTTTGAACAAGGGAAACACAATTCATTTTACTTTTCGGAGGAATTTTTGAGTTCGCTTGAATTCCCTAAAAATATTATGGTGCGTGACAGAGCAACATTATTTAATCTGCTTATCGGTCTTAACGGTTTTACGGTTTGTTCGGGTATTATAGATACGGAATTAAACGGTGAAAACATTATTTCAAAACCGTTAGATTCAGATTGCAGTATGCGTATCGGAATTTTAACACGCAAAAATTCTGTTCTTAGCCGATACGGAGTTTCATATTTGAATGTATTGAAAAATCATTTATCCATAGATTAAAACTATGGATAAATGATGATAATATATATTTTTCTATTTCCGTATTTTCTGTTATACTTAATGTAAATTAAAACACAGGAGGTAACAGAAATGAGCAAACAAATACCATTCAGATATGACTTTGTAGGCAGCTTTTTAAGACCTGCAAATTTAAAAGCGGCAAGAGAGGGGTTTGAAAACGGAAAAATTTCGGCTTACGAATTAAAAGCAGTTGAAGATAAGGAAATCGAAAGACTTATCAATAAACAAAAAGAATTAGGCTATCACGTCATTACGGATGGAGAATTCAGACGTGCGACATGGCACTTGGATTTTATGTGGGGATTTGACGGTGTGGCACATGAAAAAACGAAAACAGGTTTACCGTTTCACGGCGAAGACGCAATGATTGATGATACATACCTTTGCGGAAAAGTAGGACTTTCAAAAGTACATCCCTTTGTGGAGCATTTTAAATTTGTAAAGCAATTTGAAGATGAAAATACTGTTGCAAAGCAGACAATTCCAGCACCGGCACAGTTTATTGAACAAATGATAATGCCGTTTGCGTTGGAAAACACGTCAAAGTATTATGACAGCACTCATAAGTTGGCAGAGGATATTGCAAACGGATATAAAAAGGTAATCGCGGATTTGTATGATGCAGGCTGTCGCAATTTACAGCTTGACGACTGCTCATGGGGAATGCTTGTAGATCCGAGAGCAGAAGAATTGTTCGGTACGGATAAAAAGGGATTGAAGGATATTCAAGAACTTTTGGTAGAGATAAATAACCTTGCAATAGAGGACAAACCAAACGATATGACAATTACTACTCACGTTTGCAGAGGAAACTTCCATTCAACATACGCAAGTGCAGGTGCATATGATTCGGTTGCAGAGGCATTGTTTGAAAAGGAAAATGTAGATGCATATTATCTTGAATTTGATGACGAGCGTTCGGGAGGTTTTGAGCCTTTGGCACACGTCAACGGCGATAAGAAAGTCGTGTTGGGACTTATAACAACAAAGTCACCGAAACTTGAAAATCAAGCCGACGTAATCGCGAGAATAAAAGAGGCACAAAAATATATTTCTCTTGACAGATTGTGCCTAAGTCCACAATGCGGTTTTGCGTCATGCGAAATAGGTAATAAACTTACAGAAGAAGAACAGTGGGCAAAATTGCAGCTTGTAAAAGAAATCGCAGAAGAAGTTTGGAGATAATATTAAAGAGTAGACAAAATCATAAAGATTTTGTCTACTCTTGTTTTTTGGAGCTGGGGCGGACATATTCTTGGACTATTTTATGCTGATAATCCGAGGCTATGTCTGTACTTTAGCGTTATAGGCGTGTGCGGTGTAAGAATTATATGGATATACACGGTATTTTTAATTTTTGTATCACTGCCGATTTACTCTTCATCGCATAAATTGCAAAATCATTAATATATTTCGCTGAAAATATCGCTTTGCATTTCGCTAATTTGCTCGATTGGAATAACTGTTTTGTCGGTCAAAATAACCGTGTGATTGTATTCGTCTATTTTCTTTACAACACCGGTATGTGATATGTATGCACCGCCTGATTTTTTATCATCGGGAACGAAGTATGTTATTGTCACGGTTTGATTTGTGCCGATATTCTCTTTAATTAAATTTAACTGTTCATTGAGTTTGGCAATGACATCTTCGCTTAATATCTGCTTTTCATCAGTCAAACGGGCGGTTTCATTAATTGCCGCTTTGTGTCCCGTAAGAGCTGCAAACGGTGAAAATTGTGCCGCACGGTCATGAAGCGACATTTGTGGGTGCTTTTTTGAAACATGGTGGGGCAGATTGATTATGTCATCATATTTATGACTAATGTTTTCCATATGGTAATTCTCCTTAAAAATTATGCCTTGTGACCGCCTATTTGATTGTTGCGGTCTTTGGCGGTTGCACCTTCTTGAAGATTCATTCCTTTAAGAATGGCATTTTTGCCGAATTTCTTTTTTATATCAAGTATTGTATTCTGCATACGTTTTTCACGTTCTGATTCGGCATTTTCTTTTTCGCGTTGTTTCTTTAAAATCTCATAATCGGTAAAAAGGTCAAGCTGTTCATATTTGTTTGCGTTTTTTACACTGTGTTCATCGACAAGCTTGTTAGCCACAATATTAATTTTTCTGATAAGCAATTTCTTGTTTACAATTTTATCGTACAATTCCATAACTGCATTTGTGATAAGTGTAGTGGACGATGTTTGCTTTGGAAGATTTGTTGTTCCGTGAGCAGGCTTCGGAACTTTTTTACCGTAATAGTTCGTTGTAACTGTACCTTTATAATTCCGACTTCTGTTTTTATCTGTAATATTTTCAATATCATAGCCGATTGTAAGCACGATTTGATTTGTCACAAGTCCTTTATTCACCAAATCAAGCACCATAAGGTCGGTCATTTCTTTTACAACTAATCTTGCCTTGTCAAACTCATACGGACAATGTAATACTTGTCCCGAGGATATACTGTTTGTTTCGGGTTGGTATGCTTTGACATCTTCCATTGTGCAAGGCTCATACCCCCAAGCATGGTCAATGAGAAGTTCGGCATTTATACCGAAAAGTTTGTATAACAGTTCTTCGTTATAGTAATCAGTCGGTTTACCGATAGAACATCTTGCAATGTCACCCATAGTGTAAAGTCCGATTTTTTCTAATTTCTTTGAATAACCACGACCGACTCTCCAAAAATCAGTAAGAGGTCTGTGATTCCATAACAATCTTCGGTATGACATTTCGTCAAGTTCGGCGATTCGTACACCGTTTTTATCCGGTTCAATGTGTTTTGCGACTATATCCATTGCTATTTTGCAAAGATACAGATTTGTTCCGATTCCGGCTGTTGCGGTTATTCCTGTTGTAGATAAAATATCTTGTATCATTGTCATTGCAAGTTCACGAGCAGTCATATTGTATGTCGAAAGGTAATGCGTTACATCTATAAATACCTCATCAATCGAATAAATGTGAATATCCTCCGGTGCGATATATTTAAGATAGATATTATAAATCTTTGTACTGTATTCCATATAGCGTGCCATACGCGGCGGAGCGGTTATGTAATCTATCTTGAGTGACGGATTTTTCTGAAGTTCAAGGCTGTCGTCAGAAAAACCGCAAAAAACGTGGTTTGGTGCTTTAATCTTTCGTATATTATTTGCAGCCTTAACTTTTTGTATGATTTCAAATAATCTTGCTCGTCCCGATAATCCGTATTTTTTGAGCGACGGAGACACAGCAAGACAGATTGTTTTCTCCGTCCGACTCGGATCGGCTACAACAAGATTTGTGGTTAGCGGGTCACGGTTTCTTTCTCTACATTCAACGGACGCGTAGAATGATTTTAAGTCTATTGCTATGTACGTTTTGCATTTATTCATAATTCTACGCTCCTTTTTGTAAATCTGTTTAGTCTAAATTATATATTAAAATTACTGCTTTTTCAAGACTGTACAATAACTTATTGATTGTGAAGAGAGAAAAGTCCGTATTATTGGACTATGTATATATTATAATCTAATTACAGAAAAGCTAAATTGTCAAAGTGAAGTTTGGGTTTTTGGGGTAAAAATCGAAAAATACCCTAAGCTCACCTTGACAAAATAGTGTGGTATATATAGATATTTTTGAGTTTTCATTGCCTTTGGTGAAAAAAAGAGCATTTTCATCAGCGTTTGGTCAAGTTTTGCGACAGATATGATACAATATGAACGGTTACTGTCTGCGGAAAGCAGGAAAATATGAATCGTTTAACATTAGCTGAAAGGATAGTTATTGAATGTGGAATTTACCAAAAGTTAAAACTAAGTCAAATTGCAAAGAAAATCGGAAAAACGCCGGGGAGTGTTTCAAGAGAAATCCGACTCAACAGGACGTTTGCTTTGGGAGAGCATCCGTGCGGAAAAGACTGTTGTTTTGCAGGAGAATGTAAAACAAAAAGTTTGTGTGGGGCAAAGGAATGTTCCAAACGTTGTGTAGCTTGTCGTGAATACGATTGCAGAGATCTTTGTTCAAGATACAACAATACCCCATGCTCAATTCTCTTAAAACCGCCGTATGTTTGTAATACCTGTGTTCGCCGAAGAAAGTGCAAAGCAGATCGGGCATACTATATCGCACAGCAAGCCGATGCAATGGCAAAACGTAGATATTCAGATTCCAGAAGCAAAATACAAACAAGAGGTAAAGAACTCGAAAAACTTGATAAATTGGTTTCACCGCTGATTTTGAAAGGACAACCGCTGACACATATATGGTCAGAGCATGGTGAAGAACTTGGTATTTCACAGAGAACTCTTTATCGTTACATTGATCAAGGTGTTTTAAGCGTGGGAAACATTGACCTTAGACGAAAGGTTGCCTACAAACCGAGACGAAAGAAAAAAGAAATATCCGAAGGCTTTTTGAATCAGGAATTTCGTAAAAACAGAGGCTATGATGATTATCTGAAATATATGGAAAAGAATCCTGATATGCCTGTTATCCAAATGGATACGGTCAAGGGTTGCCGGGAACAAGGAAAGCGTCTTTTAACTCTTCATTTCTGCAATACCAATATGATGCTGATGCTTTTAATGCGCGACGGCAGGCTTCACTCCCAAATTTGCCATCCGGTCTTGCAACAAAGAGATATTGAT
>OLNX01001164.1_pt1 | contig 23220 bp, 16 predicted proteins | sample 1672611 | NCBI WGS metagenome assembly OLNX01 (sample SAMEA3136705, study PRJEB25190) | human gut metagenome | reverse complement strand
ATACGATGATTACCGAACTGGTAAAGAACACGGAAATGAAAAAAGGAGCGAATGCACTTATGAAAAGCAAGATTATTGGTGTCTGCCCGAACTGTGGTAAACCTGTCGTGGAGCGTGAAAAAGGCTGGTTCTGCGAGAACCGGGAGTGCCGTTTTGTCCTGTGGAAGGACAATGCGTTCTTCAAGCGTCTGGGCAAGCGGCTGGATTCCCATGTGGCGGACAAGCTGCTGCGGGATGGCCGTGTCCGGCTGAAGGACTGCAAGAGTGCCAAGGGCAAGACCTACAATGCCACTGTGCTGCTGGGCACCGAGGCCGATGGCCGCAGCAAGTTTTCGCTGGAATTTGAAGGTGGGTGCTGATGGAGCAGATAAAAGAAGCGGTCTACCTTATCAACGATGAACGCTATCTGCATCTCCGGGAAAACGGTGCAGGGGTCGGCTTTGCCACTTATAACAAGGTAACTGGTGAGCCGCTGGAAAGTGGGCAGATTTCGGAAAAGAATCTGCCGCCAGATGGACGGAACGCCATCCCTGCCGCCCGGAACTGGTATCTGTTTGAACTTTCGGACGATGACCGCAAGGTCATCCAACAGGAAAGCGTAAAGATCCTCGAAAACATCCCGCAGGCGGGCATCGGCAGACGGCGCATCTGGGAGCCGGAAACGCTGCCGAAGGATATTCGTCTCATCAACAGCCACTATGACGACCTCTATCGCATTCCAGATGGCGGAGTTGTACAGGTGGATTACCCGGATGGGCGCAGCTTTACGGCACGGCTGGAACATCTGGATGATTATCACTTTGACATGGGCGGTCTGGGCAATGTGTTCCACATCTGCCAGTTTGCCGAGGTCATGGAACGAAACCATGCAGACTTCTACCCGGAGATTCAGACACAGGACGAGCAGGCGGCGTGGGAACTGGGCGGCAAAGGCTACCTTGCCATCCAGTCCTGTGAGGATGGATGGGACTACACCCTCTACCACAGCGATTATTCTGTGATGGACGGCGGGCAGCTGGGTGCCCCGGAACTGACCATTCAGGAAGCCCGTGAGCAGATTCTGGAAGCACACCACATGGAAAAGGGCCGGCGGCTACTGCAGGACTACGATGCAGTCATGGATAAAGTTGCGGAAGCCGAGGAACTGAGTGCAGACCATCGCCCTTCCACACTGGAAAAGCTGGCAGAACTGGCAAGTGATACGTCTGCGCCAAAATCCTCTGCACGTTCTGCGCCAGAACTGTGAGGTGGACGATGCAGCAAAAATGGAACCAGAATTTTGACGGTGAACCCATGACGGACATCCCGCAGAAGTTTCTGAACGCAGGGTGCGATGTTTATATGGTGATGCAGCTGCGGCATGACGAAAAAATCCTCGATGAAAGATTTGCTTCCATGCGGGAACTGCATCGTCGGGGCAAAACGCCAGACCCGGAGCATTACGAGGTCACCTACTATGCTGATCTGCCCGCCATGTGGCAGGATGTGCCGAACAACGAGATTTTGGAAGAACTATTTCAGATGTTCAACCTCTCCCGTCCGCAGGATTTTGAGGGGCACAGCCTGTCGGTCAGCGATGTGATCGCACTCAAACGCAATGGCGAGGTGTCTGTGCATTATGTGGACAGCATCGGCTTCAAAGATTTACAGGGGTTTCTGGACAAGCAGCCGGAACGCCCTTCGGTGCTGATGAATCTCAAAGAGAAATGCGATGCCCCGGAGTGCAACCCCACCGTCTGCAGGAAAGCGAGGGATGGACATGAACTTTAACCACGAAGAGCGGATGCTGATGATGCTCTACAACACCGGCACCCGGATGGGGCTTATCCACGAACTGCGGCTCATGCAGTGCTACCTGATGCCCGATGAGATTGCTCTCCGGGAGCTGTCTGAGAGTGTGGTTGAGAAACTGAAACTTATGACCGATGCCCAGTTTGCCGAGGTTGAATTTCCCATCGACTGATTTTTGCCGCCTGTAGGCGGCATACATAGGTTCTTTTTTCTCAGTTCGAGATGTGTTATAATCAGTTCATCAGATACCGACTCCAAAAATAATCCCACATACAACGTAAACCAGCAGGTGGATAAAATACAATGAGAAAAGAATTTGTAACGCAGGATGCGAAATTCGTTTATTCAAAAGATGATTTGGGATACCAAGAAGTACTTGATGACTTCAAGACAACTTCTACAATTACGATTGTCACTTACAATTTGTCTAACGATAATGATGACCTATTGATTTCTGCTGTAAGAGCTGCCAGTGAACACTGCTCTATCAATATTATAACCAATATCCCCTCTAGGTGGGAAACATATTACACTGCTAATGCTCGAAACCGGGCAAAGAAACAAATCGGCTTATATTTGTCAAAACTGTCCTCAGAAACTTTTAGAAAGGATTCCTCAATTTTCTTTGATTTTTCCAATCATGGAAAAATCATAATGACCGATAGTGTAGTTTATATCGGCTCCGCAAATTATTCATCTGGCAGCGCAAGCCATACTGAATTCGGTTTCATTTCAAGAGACCCTAAATTCATTCAATATATTACTTCCGAAGTGATACCTAGCATGAAGAACTCTGCTCTCCCATATTATGAGTACGACTATACAGCTCTTTTGATTGAAGCAAATGTTGCGCTAGCATCAATCTACAATATAGAGAATGAACTTCACGATACAGTTTATAGCTGGTATAGCAATACAAATGGTGAAGGCTTCTACTATAATGACTCCGAAGCATCTTTAACAGAAGAAATCTTAGATAAAGTCCTCCGGGTTATAAGAAATTCGTGTGAAGTGTCAAGAGAATTGTATGATGCGCTAGTTGTTATTAACCGCGATGACAAATATGAAACTGAAACAGACTGGGCGAATGATATATATGATGAGCTACGATCCATATATTCAAAAATAGAACAATTGAGTTGTTCTGATGAGCTTTACAATCTATCAAAATTCAAGATAGCAGAATATGTAAACCAGAAGCTGCAAACAGAGTATGAAATGATTGCCTATGAAGAAAACCTAGACAGCTGCATAGAAAGCGCATCTGGCGATGCAATGAATGTTGTTTACAATTTGACTCAAGCCGCAAAGCCGAACATAGACGAACTGCTCAAGAAAATCGAACGATTCCGCAATGAATTTTCTTCTTTTCTGAAGATTTTCCAGATGAAAGAGACTAGAAAAGTCAATCGTAGAATCGATAACACTTGAATTTTAGATTGTTACTCGGACTGCAATCTTCAAAAACCTTAAAAGTGTGGTCTTGATAGCTCAGTTGGATTCATGCTATACTAAGGCTACTTTATCGTTTTAGCTTCAAAAACAGAAAGCGAGGAAAGCCAATGGACAACGAACGCCGCTCCCCCATCGACCGCCTGCTTTTTGCAACCTTCCTGAAGGGTCGCACGTCTTCTCGTGACCTTCTGGATGAAAAAGGCGAAATGACCCCAGAGGACAACCAGAAAATCGTAGACGAAACCAACGAGATCATCAATGATGATTCCACCTATCCGTTTATCAGCTACCTGTCCGATCTCCTTGCAAAATCCAAACCGTCCGATGTCGCTGTTAAAAAGCTGCATGACCTCATCGACCAAATCGCCGTAGCCACCGGGCATGACAGCACTGATATTTTCCGTGTGCTTCTGACGAAGTTGATTGAAAAGCCCGAAGAACAGCAGACTTTTGAGAACCTGCTGGAAATCGCTGAAAAAGTCGCAGCAAAACACTGACACAATTTCACATGGCGTACATAGCGAGTAACCGTCCGGTTGCTCGCTTTTTCTTTACCCTAAAATCGGAAGGAGGAACGCAATGCCAAACAAAACCGAAGAATATCTTGCCCTTGCACAGCGCACGGCAAACGGCCTGACCCGGTACTGGGAAAGCTGGACGGACTACCTGACCACGGCATCCCGGCTGTACAAATACAGCTTTGCCGACCAGCTGATGATCTATGCCCAGCGGCCTGATGCCACTGCCTGCGCCGATTATGACATCTGGAACAATCGCATGAACCGTTACGTCCGGCGCGGTTCCAAGGGTATCGCCCTGCTCGACCAGTCCAGCAGTGTCCCTCGTCTGCACTATGTCTTTGATGTATCGGACACCGGAGTGCGGTGCAATTCCCGTGACCCGGAGGTGTGGCAGCTCAACGACGATCTGTTCCAACCGGTTTCGGAAATGCTGGCACAGGAATACGGCATCCACCATGAGCGGCTCAGTCAGCAGATCGCAGACATTGCCGGGAAACTGGCGGAATCCTACTGGGACAACAACAGTTCCGACATTCTCGCCATCGTTGACGGTTCGTTCCTGATGGATTATGATGAAGCCGGACAGGAACTCCAGTTCAAATCTGCCGCCGCAATGAGCATCATGTTCACCGTTCTGGAACGGTGCGGCTTTGAACCGGAGGGCTACTTTGACCGGGACGATTTTCAGGCAATCTACAATTTTTCAACCCCGGATGCCGTCTATGCACTGGGTACTGCGGTCAGCGATTGCAGTCGGGATGTGCTGCGAAACATCGAGCGCACCGTCAAAACGACCATTCGCCGCCGCAACGTAGAAAGGAGTCAGCATGAATATGAAGAACAACCGCGTGACCTACTCGACCGTCGGGGATTACCAGCTCCCGAACCTGACCTTGAGACAGCCGCAGAAGCCGCTGGGCCGGTACGGACGGATGCGCCGGACGTACCTGATGCAGCATCGCCCGGTGCTGTACAACTCAATGCTTTTGAACGGAACACTGCACCCGCATCTTCTGGAAGTGGAGCAGACGGCAGAGAGTCAGAAACAGCAGATGATGGACGAGTTGCTGAAAGCGAACCCCGCCCCGGACAAAGCGCAGAACCAACTGGCATGGGTGCAGCACATGAACAGCCTGCGGGCGCAGACCGAGGAAACGATTCTGACGGAACTGATTTACAGCTGAGTTTCTTCAACGCCAATATCCCCACCGAAGCCCAGCAAATCGAAATGATCGACCGAGCGGAGAACGAAAAATCGTCCTCCGCTTTTGTTTTGTCGCAGGCTGAGATCGAAAACGAACTGCGGCAGCACGGCTCTGGCTATCAGGGCGGCAAGCAGCGAATTATTGAACTGTACCAGACCCAGCCTGACCGGAAACTCCGTGCCAAAGCACTTGCAAAGGAGTACGGCATCGGCGGGCATTCCCATGATTTTCTGGATGGCAGCAGCGGCTTTGTGAACCATGATGGCAAGGGGCTGGAATTTGACCATTACCCGGAACACACGAAAATCACGCTGAGCTGGACGCAGGTGGAAAAATATATCGACCTGATGATTCAGTCCGACCGCTATCTGACGGATACGGAAAAGGAACAGCGCACTGCCAGACAAGAGACAGCCAACTACAATGTCGGGGATGAAGTTGTAGTAGACCTGCCCACCAGAACGATTGAGGGCACTATCGGCTATGTTGGCGAAACCGATGTGCGCATCGACACCAGTGCGCACGGGCAGTCATGGGACAATGAGGTTATCAACAAGCAGCAATTCGAGAATGCACTGCGGCAGGAGGAGCAGGACGAGCCGGAACTGTCTGACGAAGAACTGGATAAACTGCCGATCTCTGCGGTGGTTGATGGCGAGGTGCAGACTTTCCCGGATGCCGCCGCCTTGGATGAATCCCTTAATGCAGAGCCTGTTCCTGAACCCGCCGGGAACTTCCGCATCACAGATGAGCATCTGGGCGAGGGCGGCGCAAAGCAGAAGTACGCCCGGAACATCGAGGCCATCAAAACGCTGTTCCGTCTGGAAGAAGAACACCGTGGTGCTTCTGCCGAGGAGCAGGAAGTGCTGGCGCAGTATGTTGGATGGGGCGGTCTGGCAGATGTCTTTGACCCCAACAAAAACAACTGGGCAAAGGAGTACACCGAACTGAAAGGACTGCTTTCGGAGGACGAGTACGCTGCCGCCCGCAGTTCGGTTTTGAACGCCCACTATACCAGCCCTACCGTTATCCGTGGCATCTACGATGCCGTGGAGCGCATGGGTTTCCGCAGCGGTAACATTCTGGAACCTAGTATGGGCGTGGGCAACTTCTTTGGAATGCTGCCGGACAGCATGGCAGACAGTCGGCTGTACGGCGTGGAACTGGACAGCATCACCGGGCGCATTGCGAAAAAACTGTATCCGCAGGCCGACATTACCGTGGCAGGCTTTGAGACCACCGACCGCCGTGATTTCTACGATCTGGCGGTGGGCAACGTGCCCTTTGGTCAGTACAAGGTCAACGATAAGGCGTACAACAAACTGGGATTCTCCATCCACAATTATTTCTTTGCGAAAGCCATCGACCAAGTGCGTCCGGGCGGCATCGTGGCGTTTGTGACTTCTCGCTATACCATGGACAGCAAGGACAGCACCGCCCGCAAGCACATGGCAGAACGAGCCGATTTGCTGGGTGCCATCCGTCTGCCCAACAATGCGTTTAAGGCAAATGCAGGCACCGAAGTGGTTTCGGACATTATCTTTTTGCAAAAGCGTGACCGCCCCATCGACCACGAGCCGGACTGGGTGCAGCTTGGCAAGACCGAAGATGGTTTTGCCATCAACCAGTATTTCGTAGACCACCCGGAGATGGTGCTGGGGCAGCTTACGCTGGAAAGCACCCAGTATGGTCATGACCTGACCGTTGCGCCCATCGAGGGCGCAAACCTTGCCGACCAGCTTGCCGAGGTGGTACAGCATATTGAGGGGCAATACACCGAAGCTGAGGTGGATACACCAGATATTGCGGATGCCGAAAACGAGAAGCATATTCTCCCGGCTGACCCGGATGTAAAAAACTTCTCCTACACCGTGGTGGACGGTGAGGTGTACTACCGAGAAAATTCGATTATGACGCAGGTGGAGTTGTCCGATAATGCCAAAGCCCGTGTCACCGGCATGGTGGAACTGCGGCAGATCGTCAACCAGCTGATTCAGGAGCAGCTGGACGATTACCCGGATGAGGACATTAAGGCAACCCAAGCAAAGCTGAACACAGCTTATGACGCTTTTACCGCAAAATACGGTCTGCTCAACGACCGCAAAAATGGGCGTTTGTTTGAGGATGATTCTTCCTACTATCTGCTCTGCTCTTTGGAAAATCTCGATGAGAATAAACAGCTCAAAAGCAAGGCGGATATGTTCACCAAGCGAACGATTCGCCCAGAGCACACGGTCACCAGCGTGGACACCCCCAGCGAAGCACTGGCAGTGTCCATTGGAGAACATGGCCGTGTTGATCTGCCCTATATGGCGGAACTTCTCGGCTCTCCCGGCGATTATGAGCGTATTACCACAGAGCTGCAAGGCGTGATTTTCAAAGACCCTTCTGCGGATGCAGATGAGCCGGAAGCAGGCTGGCAGACTGCGGACGAGTATCTTTCCGGCAATGTGCGGAATAAACTGCGCATGGCTCAGCTTGCCGCTGAAAGCCACCCGGAGTTCAAGATCAATGTGGAGGCTTTGACCAAAGCGCAGCCGAAGGACCTTGAAGCATCAGAAATCGACATCCGACTGGGTGCCACATGGCTGAATCCCGCCATTGTGCAGCAGTTTATGATGGAGACTTTTCAGCCGCCCTACCGCATCCGCTATAACAACCTGATCCAAGTCCGCTACTCTCCATTTACGTCCGAATGGCGCATCGGCAACAAATCTGCCGCCGGAATGTATGATATCATGTCCACCGAAACCTACGGCACCCACCGGGCCAACGCCTACAAGATTTTGGAGGACACCTTGAATTTGCGGGACTGCCGCATTTATGATACCATTGAGGAGGATGGTAAAGAGCGGCGTGTCCTGAACCAGAAGGAGACGATGCTTGCCCAGCAGAAGCAGCAGGCCATCAAGGATACCTTTGCAGGCTGGGTTTGGCAAGACCCGCAGCGGCGGAATCTGCTGGTGAAGCAGTATAACGAGTTGTTCAATAGTACCCGGCCCCGCGAGTATGACGGAAGCCATATCCATTTTGTCGGTATGAACCCGGAGATCAATCTGCGGGAACATCAGCGCAATGCAGTTGCTCATGTGCTTTATGGTGGGAACACCCTGCTCGCCCACGAGGTGGGTGCCGGCAAAAGTTTTGAGATGGCAGCTTCGGCAATGGAATCTAAGCGTTTGGGCCTGTGTCAGAAAAGCCTGTTCGTGGTACCCAACCATCTGACCGAGCAGTGGGCCAGCGAGTTCCTGCGGCTATACCCCAATGCAAAGCTGCTCGTTACCAGCAAGAAAGACTTTGAACCCGCCAATCGAAAGCGTTTTTGCGCCCGCATCGCAACCGGCGACTACGATGCCGTCATTATCGGCCACTCGCAGTTTGAGAAAATCCCTCTTTCTGCGGAACGGCAGGCACGGATCATCGAAGATCAGATCGAGGAAATCGAAAAAGCCATTGCAGAGGCCAAGGAACAGTCCGGTGAGCATTTTACCGTGAAACAGATGGAAAAGACACGGAAAACACTGGAGGTGAAACTGAAAAAGCTACAGTCCACCGACCGCAAGGATGATGTGGTCACATTTGAACAATTAGGCGTAGATAGGTTATTTGTGGACGAGAGCCAGAACTACAAGAACCTATATCTTTACACCAAGATGCGCAATGTTGCTGGCCTTTCTACCTCCGAAGCACAGAAGTCCAGCGATATGTTCGGCAAGTGTCGTTATCTGGATGAAGTGACTGGCGGGCGCGGCGTGATTTTCGCAACGGGAACGCCCATCAGCAACTCCATGACGGAAATGTACACACTGATGCGCTATTTGCAGTACAGCACTCTCCAGCAGAAACAACTGCCCCACTTTGATGCATGGGCTTCTACGTTTGGCGAGACCACCACGGCCATTGAGCTTGCGCCGGAAGGAACCGGCTACCGTGCGCGCACACGTTTTGCCAAGTTCTTTAACCTGCCGGAGCTGATGAATATGTTCAAGGAGGCAGCGGACATCAAGACTTCCGACCAGTTGCATCTGCCTGTTCCGGAAGCCAAGTTTGAAACTGTCGTGGTCAAACCCTCGGAAATCCAGCAGGACATGGTGAAATCCCTGAGCGAACGTGCTGCTGAGGTGCATAGCGGTGCGGTTGACCCCTCGGTGGACAATATGCTGAAGATCACCTCGGACGGACGTAAAATCGGCCTTGACCAGCGGCTGATGAATCCGCTCACCCCGGATGACCCGGACAGCAAGCTGAATGCCTGTGTCGACAATGTTCTGCGTATCTGGAACGAAACCAAAGAGGATAATCTGACGCAGCTGATTTTCTGCGATATGTCCACGCCCAAGGGAGACGGCTCGTTCAATGTCTACGATGATATTCGCACAAAGCTGCTTGCCGCCGGGGTGCCGGAATCGGAGGTCGAGTTCATCCACAACGCTGATACTGAAGGTAAGAAAGCGGATTTGTTCTCCAAAGTCCGCAGCGGCAAGGTGCGTGTCCTGCTGGGCAGCACTGCAAAGATGGGCGCAGGCACCAATGTCCAGACCCTGCTGGTGGCCGTGCATCATCTGGATGTAGGCTGGCGACCGTCCGATATGACCCAACGCAACGGCCGAATCATCCGTCAGGGCAACAAAAACAAACAAGTTTACGTCTATAATTACGTCACGGAGGGGACATTCGACGCCTACCTCTGGCAAACGCTGGAAAACAAGCAGAAGTTTATTTCGCAGATCATGACGAGCAAATCTCCGATGCGCTCCTGTGATGATGTGGATGAGCAGGCTCTTTCGTATGCCGAGGTCAAGGCCCTATGCGCAGGCGACCCGCGCATCCGGGAAAAGATGGATCTGGATGTGCAGGTAGCAAGGCTCAAGGTGCTGCGCTCGGATTACCAGAACCAAAAATATCGTCTGGAAGATAAGCTGCTCAAGCATTACCCGGAGGAAATTCAGAAAGCGAAGAACCGTATTGCGGCTCTGAAAAACGATGCCCAAATCGCAGACGCACACCCGCAGGATAAGGAGAACTTCTGCGGCATGACGATCAAGGGCATGGTGTTCGATGAGAAAAAAGCAGCTGGTGAGCGGCTGATGCTCGCCTGCAAGGAGATGCCGAATGCGGATATGATGCTGCTGGGCACCTATCGCGGCTTTGAGCTGAACATTCGCTTTGACAGTTTCAAGAATGAGCATCAAATCGTTCTCCGCGGCGAGCTGAGTTATCCGGTACCGCTGGGCGATGACCCTCGCGGCAACATCGTCCGTCTGGACAATGCCATCGGCAATTTTGCCGACCGCATTGCCGATGCTGAGGCCGCACTGGATTCTCTGGAACAGCAGAAGCAGGCTGCAGAGGTTGAAATCGCCAAGCCGTTTGCGCAGGAGGAAGAACTGCAAACCAAGTCTGCCCGCCTTGCAGAATTGGATGCGCTGTTGAACATGGAGCATCAGTCCAGCCGGACAGAACCCGAAGCGGAAGAAAAGCCGGATGCCCGCCCCTCTGTGCTGGCAGCTCTGGAAGAAAAGGCTGATAAAGTGGAGCCTGTCCGACCATTCAAATCTTACTTGGATAAGGATGGTGATGCCCGGTGAACGACCGTCGCGACCAGCAGCTCCATTTCCGGGTCAGCAAAGTCGAACTGGAACGCATTCGTCAGAAGATGGAAAGTTGCGGTATTTTGAGCATTGGCTCTTATCTGCGAAAAATGGCTCTGGATGGTTACTGCCTGAATCTTGATTTACCACAGCTGCGTCGGATGGCGTACCTTCTTCAGAATTGCAGCAACAACCTGAATCAGGTGGCGAAACGGGCCAATGAAAGCGGGCAGTTCTATGCCGCCGATTTAGAGGACTTGCGTAGTCGGTTGGATGAGCTGATAGCTATTGGCAAGCAACTTCTCGCCAAACTCACCGAACTCTAAAAAATTTCCCGCAGTAGGAGGCTGCGGGTTTACATAACGGTTGACATCCTTGCAAGGCAAGGGGCGATACCTTTATAATAGGGGCGAAAAAGAAAGGCTGGTGTTTGATATGAGGTTTTTATTCAAGATGATGCTTGCCCCGATCTCTCTGTTCGTGGCTTTTCTGGCTCTGATGGCAAAGTGGCTGCTTACTCTGTCCAGCTATGTTGTCGCGCCGTTGATGCTGTATATCTTTGGCTGCGGCATCTACACCGTCTACCGCCAGACTTGGGATCAATTTCTGATTCTGCTGGTTGCCGAATTTCTCTGCTTTGTCCTTTTTGTCGGCGCAACTGCAATGGTGGAGGGCGTTGAGAAATTCAGCGGTTGGCTCCGGGACCTGATTTGATTTTGAATCTTCTTGCCGCCTTCGGGCGGCTTTTTCATTTAGGAGGTGATCTGCTCTGGCTGCTACTCGTCTGATCGCACTGCATCAGCACAAAGGAAAATCTATTGCCGCCTGCCTGAAAGACCGCACCAACTATGCACAGAATCCTGACAAGACTGAAAAAGGCGAACTTGTCAGCAGCTATCAATGCAGCCCGCTTACTGTGGACGAGGAGTTCATGCTCACAAAAAAGCTGTACGAGCAGGCCACCGGGCGCAGCCAAAAAAGTAACATTATCGCCTATCAGATACGGCAATCTTTCCGGCCTGGTGAAATTACGGCTGAAGAAGCAAACCGCATCGGTTATGAGTTGGCCTCCCGGTTTCTGAAAGGCAAACACGCTTTTATCGTTGCAACGCATACCGATCGGGAACACATCCACAATCACATTATCTATAACTCGACCACTCTGGACGGCACAAGAAAATTCCGGGATTTTTTCTTTTCCGGTCTGGCAGTGCAGCGGTTGAGCGACCTGATTTGTCTGGAGCATCAGCTGTCAGTCATTGAAAAGAAGCCTTACCGGGAACGGCAGAAGCGCATCACTTACCCCCCAAAGGAAAGCAACCGCGACCGGCTGTGCAGTGTAATCGACGAGATTTTGCAGCAGAAGCCCACCGACTACGAAGATTTTCTGCAAAAACTGGAACAGCAGGGCTATGAAATCAAACGCGGCAAATACACTTCCGTTAAAGGCGCACGGCAGAAACGCTTTATCCGGTTCAAGACACTGGGTGCCGGGTACAGCGAGGATGAAATCAAAGCAGTCATTGCCGGAAAAGCCGAACACCGCCCACATCAGAAGCAACCTCCCAAAGAGCAGCCGTTCCAGTTGCTGGTTGACATTCAAGCAAAACTTGCCGAGGGCAAGGGCGGTGGATACGAGCGTTGGGCGAAGAAGCATAACCTGAAAGAGATGTCCAAAACGCTGATTTTTTTGCAGGAGCAGAAAATCGGCAGTGCGGATGAGCTGAAAGAGCGTGCTGATGCTGCACTTTCTCGCTATCACAAACTGGGCGATTCCATCAAGGCCGCCGAGAAGCGTATGGCAGAAATCGCCGTCCTCCGGGCGCACATCGTCAACTATGCCAAGACCCGGCCTGTATACGATGCTTACCGTAAATCCGGGTACTGCTCCAAATTTTTGGAAGCGCACCGGGAAGAAGTCACGCTGCATAAGACGGCGAAAGCCGCTTTCAATGAATCTGGCCTGAAAAAGCTGCCCAAAGTGAAAGACCTGAATGCAGAGTATTCGGCTTTGCTCACCAAGAAAAAAGCACTCTACCCAGAGTACCGAAAGGCGCGGGATGAGATGCAGGACATCGTAAAAGCGCAGAAGAATGTGGAACTGTTCTTTGCGGAGGAAAAGGACAGCAAAGAAAAAGAGCAAATCCGATAAGCCAAGACCGCCGAGAGCCTGACCTTTTATGGTCGGTTCTCGGCGGTCTTTTTTAGTTTATATAGCAGCGATCTTGTGTTACGAGCCAGTCCTCGCACAACCGCTGGGCTTCGTCCATGGATTTGCAGGTGCAGTTGAACAGTCTGCCGTGCAGCGAACAGTAAGTATACCGAACTTTCGGTACGCCGTTTTCGTCCTGAAATTTCGTGTAGCGTTCCTCACCGGGCATCAGGTAAAGCTGTTCCATCTCTGCATCCGTCCTCTCTTTTTCGTGTGTCAGGCACACAACGCATTCATTTTACCACGGATGCCATGACTGCGCCATTGACGCTTACACCAAAAAGCATTCGGAATTTTCAGAGAGAGTGTGCATTGACACGCAACAGAAGCGTTCCGCAGGAATGCGCAGCCTGCATCCATCGGATGCAGAACGCAAGGGGTTTGGGCACAGCCCAACAAGCATTTTGAATTTGATTTTTAGAAATCGGATTCAAAAATCGTGCCGTGGTACCACGGCGCACTGCTTGCCGCTTCAATGAACAGTACAGATGTATGTGCTCAAAGCATATAGCATATATGAGAGACAACCAATTCATACTTAAGCATAACATTTGAAATCGCAATCTTCTCAGCAGTTTACCTCCCATGCATGATCTGGATCATACATAGCAATATTTCGCGTCCATTCCCCATTGTCCGGATTAATGCTACAGGAGGCTATGCATTTGTTACCAGTACAGACCAACACATAGATTTCCCAGCATTCTCCAGCCTCCCAGTAGCTTCTTTCACCTTGAATGTACCTCACATCAAGGTCTTCTGGTACTCCCAGACCTCTTGCCATATCCTTCAGCTGTTCTTCCGTCAGCATACTATTCAGGTATTCTTCCTTTGAAGCAAACCGATATTCGTAATCCTCTCCCGGCATTCTCATTGTCTCAGTAAAAATACCGTTTTCTTCTTTGTAGACAACCCGATAATCCAAATCCGAGGTCGCAATGTGGTTTTCATCGACCTTTTCCGGAAAATAGCCGTACACTGAAGTCGATGTATAATTTCCATCATTTACACCAAACAATACAGTCGTTGGTTCGCTCGCCGAATATCCGATTTCAAAGTCCAAAAAAGTTTTATTGCCCAGCGTAATAAAGCTCTCTGAAAAATCCATCTGTTCGGTCCCAGATACCTTTGCCGGTCCGCCCGTTACATCTCCATTCAGAGCAATTTTTTCGACCGAACCATCCGATTTTAGGTAGTAAAGCTTCACCGACTCCCATGTCTGGTATTCGTCATTCCGGATTCCCAAAAATCCAAAGGCTTCCTGTTTTCCATCCCCATCATAATCGTTCACGATGACATAACGCTCGTTTTCTGCATATTCAGCGTCCGCCGCCACCCCATCTATTGCATTCTGGAATATTGCAGTTGTGTCCAGCGGCTCATCATTTTCATTAAGGCCCAGCAAGGCTCTCAGTTCTTCGCAGGCTTTCTCTATTTTTTCTTGTAATGCCTTAAGCATCTGCTCTGTGATTTCTTTAAATTTACTCCAGTCAATAGAGTCCAAAATATTTTGAGCTGACTCATAATCTGACAATGCAGCTTCATTTGCGTTGGTCACCTCGTTGACTTCTGCACGACCCACATAGGCTTCTGCACGTGTGTAGGGCTGTTCCACTGCCTTTTCGATAGCTGTGGTATAGTCTGTCTTTGCATCATCATACTGTTTCAAACCCACATAAGCTTCTGCACGGCCCATATATGCTGAGATATTCTCCGGATCAAGACCAATAGCTTCTGTAAAGGATGCTACAGCTTCCGTATAGTTCAGCTCGGTCAAATACTTCTGACCAAGTTCTACCTTCTCCATTGCCTTTGCAGCTTTCGAGGTACAGGCCGTAAAAAAGACCATTGATAAGAGGAGTACACCAATCAATATCTCTTTACACTTTTTCATAACCGAAGTCCTTTCTTATTTATCCTCTCGATACTCAATTTTGAACGAACCAATCATATTGCTGCTCATGTCCCACTCATAAATTGGCTGAGACAAATTATTTTTTTTCCCTTTCATTACCATATCTGTCGCATCGATCGACTCTGACTTTCCACTATAAGATATAAAGTCCATTATGGCTTTTGTATATCTTGTTCCAGTTGGAACATAAATATAAAGCGTATCAGATGTTTTTTCAACACGACTAACGGGATTACTCAGAAAAACGGTTTCAATAATTTGGGGTCTCCAATCAACTCCCGCCCATTTCTGAATCTCGTTCTCATATATCTGAAAATAGCTACCGTATTTCGACTCGAGTGCTTCCCATTGTGCTGCCAATGCCTCTGCTTCTTGCATTTGTGCCTCTGTCACATGATTTACATCAATTCTCTCCGCCAATCTACTATTAGCCTCTGCTGCTTTCTGAAATTCCAAATACGCTTCTTCTATTTCTGGATACTCTTTTTTTAATGTATAGCCAGCAATTATGCCCGCTATAGCCTCCGCATCAAGATTAGAAGGATAGTTGACGATGGCGTTCATTTGACGGCTTCCAGCTTGCACAGTTAGTTGCATTTTTGTAACATCCCCGTTTTCATCAGCATAGTTCCATACATATGTTCCACCAACTGAACTTTCGTCCTGTGCAGAAGAGTCTTTCTGATTTTCCGCCGTCATATCCACACCAAGCTCTGCTAACATTGCGTAGTCATCCAGTGCTTTATCATACAATCCAAGTCTTATGCAAATTTCTGCGTGCAACTGCAGTACCTTGATTTTCAGCTCCCGAATAAAGGTATCCGCAATATTTTCCTTCATTCCAATATCATCTTCATCCAGCAGGTCGATTGCCACGCTGTAATCGCTCTCGGCAGAGGTCGTCTCATCAGTCAGTTCGTACACTTCTGCACGGCCCATATATGCCTGTGCCTGTGTATACGGCATTTCATCGGTTTTCCCTATGACTTCTGTATAGTCTGCCTTTGCATCATCGTACTGTTTCAAACCCTTATACGCTTCTGCACGACCCATGTAGGCTTCGATGTTAGATGGGTCAATCTTTATCACTTCGGTAAATGCGGCAATAGCTTCAGTATAGTTTGCCTCCGTCAGATATTTCTGGCCAAGCTCGATTTTTTCTGTTGCGTTCGCCGCTTTTGAAGCACAGGCAGTCAGTAATATTACTACTAACCCAATTACTGCTATCAGCTTTTTTTCCTTTTTCGTCATTGTTTTTTTCCTTATATTTTATTTATACTCGTTCCAAATTTCTTTCTTCATTTTTTTCTCCTGTTTGCTCAGGATGCGGGCAGAGATAACACTCGCAACAGCTGTTGCAAGCATTCCTACAATGCCGACCACGAAAAAAATCTGTCCTGTAGACATTTTATCCCTTTCCTTTACTTAAGCCATCCACCTGTACGAAGCTGATCTATAAGATTATTCAATATAGCCATCTGCATATCTTCTGTTCCATTGGCCTGTGCTTGACGGTATTTTTCTACAGCAGAATCATAGCAAGCTCCGGCCTCGTAATAGTTTCTCTTTTCAGCGCTCTTTGCATTCTGCCAGTCAATAAGAAGGTATGCTCTCTGCATATCGAAACGGTAGTCTTCCGGATACTGCTCTGAAAGTTCCTGCAAAATCTTGTTTGCCTCGCTGTATTTATCCAGTGCCTGTAGCGTTGTTGCAAGATTTAGCTTTGTCGAGATGGTTGCGTATCCACTTTCCACTAGCTCATTCAGCCTTTGTTCTGCCTGTTTATAATACTTTTCTGAGTGCTCCTTGTCCGTAACAGCCTGCTGTAGGGAAATATCTGCCAACATCTCCCTTTCGAGCACAGACTGACCTTCTGGCAATGCTTTACAGCTTTGCTCCAGAATTTCCTCCGCATATACGAAATCATCGATATTCAATGCCGCATTGGCCGCTGACAGATATGCATGGCTCAGAAGTTGTACGTCATCGACCTCATCAAACACCTTCTGGTAAAGGTCAAGTGCTTCAGAATACTGCTTTTGCAGTGACATAATCTCCGCTGCGACTAAATCGCAGTCTCCCGAAGATGCGCCGTTTTCCCGCAGGATTTCCAGAGTCTTTTTGGCATCCTCCAGCTTTCCTGCATTAGCCAGTGCGATTGCAAGACTACGATAGCTTTCTGGCTCTGCGCCTTGTTGCTGAACAGCGAGCTGTAACTCTCGTACGGCCTTATCATAATCCTGCAATTCGATATAGCAGTTTCCCTTGATGAAGTGGAGCTTTTCCCGTGTGACAGCATCCATGTCATTTTCCTTCAGATTTCCGGAAGAAACTGCGCTTTCCAGCTGATTGACAGCGCCCTGATAATCTCCGGTGCGGTACATCAACACAGCCATCTGTAGATAGGCATCTGCCCGTCCCGGCTGCCGTTGGATAGCACCCTGCAGAAGGGTCTGCGCTGTCCCATAGTCCGCTGTTTTCTCAGCCTGTTCCGCCTGTGCGAGGTCCAGCAGATAGAGATTTTCCCGCTCACTTCTCATTTGCGTCACGCCATAATAACAGCTGTATGCGCTTGCTGAAAAACAGACTGCAAGTGCCAGCGCAATGACCCGCTTACGCACCTGATAGTCCTTGTAGTTCCGGTCCATTTTGTCAATGTTCTTCAGCGCACGCAGCATCTCCGCAGCCTGTTGAAACCGCTTTTCCTGCTGTTTCTGCATCGCCCGGGTGATAATGATCTGCATCGAGCGGCTTATCTTAGGCTTATACTGTTCCAGCGGCGTTACTTTATCCAGTGATTTTTCCGGAGCACGCCCTGTCACAGCAAAATATAACGTTGCGCCGATGGCATAAATATCAGTCGCCATCGAAATGGCACCGTATTCGCCCTCTGCATCCGCCCCTCGCAAGCTACTTTCCTGTCCGCCGGGCATTTTTTCTGTGGGCTGCAACGGATTCCACTGCTCGTCCATCAGTACTGTTGCCTCATTTTGAAGCGCGGTCTCCATCGGCATCGTTGCATCCATTGGTACAGTCGCATCTTTGATGCCTTCTCTCTGCGGCGGCATCGCTGCGTTGGGGGTGCTTTGCACAGGGCTGTACTGTTCTGGCGCAGCATAGCCATCTGTCACTGCGACCGCCTTCTTATCCCGCCGAAAAATCAGTGATGTATTGAAATCGATCAGGCAGATATCTCCGCTGCGGGTAATCATTACATTTCCCGGCTTAATATCACAATGAATGATAGCCGGTTTTTCGCTATTTTCCTGATGTAGATACTGGACTGCCTCGCAGAGTTGACACGCCCAGCGATAGCACTCTTTTGGGGTCACCGGACCATTTTTCAGTACATACTGCTCCAGATTTTCACCCTTGATGTAATCCATTACAGTATAGATACAACCGTCCTGCCCATAAAGCACATCATAGATTCTTGGCAAATACTGATGCTTTAGACTTTTTAGAATTATAGACTCATTTTCCTGCTTGATTCGGTCATGATACTGCACTTGTGTACGCTTGATTACCACATCAATATCCATGCCCTTTTTATGAGCGGCAAACACATCTCCTGTGCCACCCAGCCGATTCAGCACATGAATATTTTCATAATCTGGGTTCGTAAACCCAAGCGTAATTGTTTCGCTCACAAGATTCCTCCTAGTTCCCGGTCATATTCCTCCGGTGCCGCTTCTCCCGAAAGCCTCGCCCACACCTCAATCCATTCTGCAGAATCGGAGCGTTTCTGTTCCTGACCGTCCCACTTCAGCACCAGCGCCGTGATATTGTCCGTTTCACCATGAGCACGGCAGTACTCCACAGTTTTCTGCATCTGCTGCCACAACTGTTCTCTCGTTTCTGTTTCTGTAAGAAGACGACGTATCTGTTTCTCCTCCAAATAGTGACAGAATCCATCACTGCACAACACTACAGCGCCCCTCTGTGGGCGTGGTCTGCTCTGGAACACAGGTTCCATTTTTCCATATCCAAGGCACTGTAGCAGAATATTCTTCCGCTGGTCTGTCTGCATTGCCTCTGGCGAAAGCCTCCCGGCCTCCACCTCTCTCATCGCAAGCGTCTGGTCTTTCGTCAGCTGCTCCGTTCCGGTTCCGTCATCCAGATAAATTCTGCTGTCGCCGACCTGCACCCAGTAGAGCCTGTCCGAAGAGATGAGCAGGGCAGACACCGTTGTTCCGAACTGCATCGCTGATCTTTCAGCATATTCACAAAGTGTGTTATGCAGATTTTCCAGCATCTGATGCCACGAGAGAAACACCGTCGTCTCCGTCAGTTCCGATCCCATGATCTGAGGGAGCTGCTGTTCAAACCAGTCTTCAAAGCAGCGCACCGCACCTGTGCTGGCAAGTTCTCCGGATTGCAGACCACCCACTCCATCGCATACCACCAGAAGCGCGACCGTCTCCTGTCCAAAGCTCGATATCCTCGCACAGAAGCTGTCCTGATTCGATGAGCGGACTTCCCCTTTATCCGTTATATGTACCAACTGCAATGCCATGTCAGGAACCCATTATCACGTTGAACACCACATCTGCCATCCGGATTGTGTCGCCTGCATGGAACAGTGTCGGCTTGGAAGGCTCCAGCCGCCGCTCATTCAGATATGTGTGATTCTGCGTATTATTATCAACGATATAATAATTTCCGCCATCCAGCAAAATATAGGCATGGTCATTTCCCAGATAGTGGTTTCTTGTCTGCACTGTATAATCCACGATATTTTCCGCACGTCCGATATGGAAATTCGTATGGGTCACATGGATGTACTGATTCGTATCCTTCTGGACAAGGTACAGCTCTCCGGCGCCTGTCGTGCCGCTCCCCATGACCATCGTTTTGGTGGTCCCGCCGTTCTCGCTGCCAGACAGCAGCACCGTCCGGCCTGCTTCTGCTTTCGGGGCAGCCGGAGCCTGCATGGGCGCAGAGACCGGGGCCGGGCGCTGCGCGCGAGGCATCTCGGCCTTTTGTGCTGCCTGCGGGGGTTCTTCTTTCTGCTGGAAGGGGTTTTCCTGTTCTTCACTGCCTGCTTTCTTCTTGTCCTTCTTTCCTCCAAAAAGGCCAAACAGGCCGCCGCTCTTTTTCTCCGGTTTCTTCTCTGCTTTTTTATTTTCCTTCTGCGGCTTTTCATTTTTGGGCTGGACTTCTGCGAAAGGATTGCCGCTCTGTGCAAAAGGATTGTCCTGTGCCGGTTCCGGGACTACCGGTTCCTGCTTGGGGATCTCCGGTTTCGGCGGTTCCATCACGGGCTTCGGCGGGACATACGGCTTCGCCTGGATCGGATGTCTTTCCTCGTATCGCGGGGTCTCCTCCTGCACCGGCTCCGGGATCTTTTCCATGACCGGTTTTTCTTTCAGTTTCGGCTCAAGTTCCGCAAAGGAAAAGCTTCCGCCATACAGCAGCTGACGGGAAAGAACATTGAGTATCCTGCTGTCCCGAGGCATCTGCTGACCAATGAGGCGAAACACGAAATGCGTCAGCTCCATCGGGTCATACTTCTGTCCTGCTGCCTCGACCGGACGGTACAGCACAAATGCCTTTCCGTCCGCACCCAGATAGACAACTCCCGGTTCCAGATCGATCTTGCGCGGATTCAGCAGATATTCATCGCATTCTTTTTCCACCTTGCACAGCGACAGGAAAAAGTTGGTCAGCCGGGTCTCGTTTTCCAGGATCCTTGCAGCCTGCTCCAGAGGTGTCAGACCCGTAATGTTGTACAGCAGACGGCAGTTTCCATTGACCCATTGCACACTGAGCGGCAGAAAACCGGCGATCTGGTTCGAGACCAGCATCCCACGGTCTACCTCATCCAGCTGCTCTTCATCTCCAAGCTTTCCCTCAAGATAGATTGCATTGCCCTGTGTGATAACAGTATATTCCTCCATAGTGCGACATCCTTTCCGCTGTTTTATTTCCAGAGTCTGCAGCAAACTGTTTGTGTACTTTCAAATTCTCCGAAGTGGAACATCTCGATGTAAAAGAGCAAACGAACCTTGTAGGAAACCTGTATGGTCATGTCGGTGCCAGATTTTTCTGTGCCAGCAAAGGAAATTCCATCCAGACCTCCCACCACGCCATAATTTTTCAGAAGCTCATCCGCTTTTTCTACTCCTCCCCCCAGATAAGCTGCGAACCTCTGTTTTGCATTACTGTCATACAAAGCTGTCTGTGCTTCTCCTGAAGTCGAGGACGATGGAAGCAGCAGTTCTTTCCATGAAAAATCTGCCGATGTACTGAAGTTTTCTCGATGTCCACCTGAAATCCAATCAAACACTTTGCTGGGAATTTGCTGCAGCGTTCCAGTTTTGAACATTGACTGATTATAATTTTCCAGCGCCATGCTCTGACAGGCTTCCTGCATAGCATGGCTGATCATGCTTTGAACCGTAAACACCTGTATCACACTGTACAGCGCAATCATTACAATGAGAAATAATGTAAGTGAGATACATGCTTCGATTGCAATCGCACCATCCTGCTCATCCTTAAATCCAGAAAATATCTTTTTCATTTTAATACCCTCGATAGATTATCCGATGTGCAGTCCATACAGACTCCTTTGATAAAGTCGGAACCGGCAATACATTTACAAATTTTCCATTCACTTCCGCACGAACCGCAGTATACGCTTTATCCACGTCGAACTTTTTTCTAGTACCCGTCAGCTGCTCCTTCAGGGAATACTGGGTATTATTCGTCGTAAGTGCTCGATTTGTTTCCTCCATCTGGATAATGTCCACAAAGCGGTTCAAAAGCTGATCTGTACTTCCGGTATAAAATACCATCAGCATAATAAACATGAACTCTGTATAGTTGAATTCATTCAGGCTTTTTCCGTAGTTGCTTGCATCAAATGGCTTCTTCTTTTCCGATTTTTTAGATACGTCCGTATTTTTATTCGCCATGCTGGTCGATGTGTCAGCACCTGACGATGTGCCCGTATCAGACGGAATGATCAAGCCGTTCTCATCAACTTTTGCGTCCTTGAATGTGCTGTATGTATCCCTGCGTGCCTGCATCTTTTCATTAACACTTTTAAATGTTGCCTGATCTTTCGAGTCAAACATTTTGGAATTCATCAGCGTCTCCAGAGCACTGGCAAATCCAGTGGGATTAACATGTACTCCTTTTGCGGTCTTAAAAAGTTGGACTTTGTTTCCATTCACCAGGAGAAGTGTATCCACTGTACCATTTGCCATTGCGAACAGGACCGGTGTCAGTATTTTCATCGCAAAACTCAGTGCGGGTCCGGCATAAGGCACTGCAGCGGCAGCCGTTGACCAGCCTATCTTCATGCCGTCAACAAACGGATCATTTGCAACTGCCCAGATGCTCATCACACTCTGAAGAGCGACCAATTTACCAAAAACACTTGCCTGATTTTCATATTCACTCATCTTTCCGGTCATCAGATATTCCATCTCTGCCCCGCAGAATGAGTATTTGTTTTCTTCTTTTACCAGAAATTCACCCCGGACATTTTGCGCCTCATATTTGGGAGCCAAGCCTCCGCTTCCGCTAAACGATGCACCAGACAACGACACTCCCGAATCGTAGTTTGTACGATTTGAAACGCTATAAGTCAGATATCCCATCAGAAGGACCTTATCCCAGCTGTTTCCTTTTGCAAGGTTGCTCATGCTGTCTACAACAGCTTTGTATCCCTCCATTTTCTTTTTCAGCCGGTTGACCATTTGAATCATTTTTTTGAACAGATTTCCCGTTGCTTCTCCATCATCATCAGCCTGCCCGCCAACGTTGATGCCGCCATCCAGCTCTACAGAGTCCGCCTCCGAAATCGGCAGTCCGATTTTATTCAGATTATCCTGTGCTGTTTTCTGGTCTTCTTTTTCAAATGGCGAATCCAGTGAGTATTCTTGCGCAGAGCGAATCCTCTGACTCGGAAGCTTTCCATAATAGTTCAAATCTATTTTGCTGTTCAGATCTTCGTCGTAGAGTGTGTCAATACTTAATAGAGCAAAAATGCCATCGATAAAATCCATCGGAACGCCCTGTATGCTCTCCTGTCCCACAGACTGGCGCACATTATTCCAGAGTTCCTTGTAGCTGCTCGTGTCTGAAAACTTGCTCAAGTCCACCTGATGAAGCTTTCCGGCCAGATTTTCCAGACTGTCCGCATTCATGGTTTCCAGGTCCATCCCCTTCAGAAATTCCATTTCTTCGTTCAGGCCCTTCAACGAATCCACGCATGCCTCTGAATTATAGTCCTCCAGAACATCCTTTGCGTTATCACCCGTTTTCAGCTCATCTGTAATTTCCTTCATGCTGGTCGTTTCATTTGCAATCTTATTTATGCTGTCCGTGTCCTCATTTATTCGCTCCTGTACCTGGTCCCTCAAAGCTTTCAACTGTCTTTTTTCTTCCCGATTTTCTCCTTGTGGATCGTCACCCAATGCAGCGAGCTGGCGGTCGATTTCCTTTATCACACCTTTATTATCCTGAATGTTTTTATTCAGAACATCCTTTTCGCTTGCCTGCTTGGTCGATACGGCAG